>OFFN01000053.1_pt1 | contig 122371 bp, 105 predicted proteins | sample 1521381 | NCBI WGS metagenome assembly OFFN01 (sample SAMEA3504112, study PRJEB24116) | mouse gut metagenome | biome: mouse gut; feature: mouse-associated habitat; material: faeces | place: Denmark | collected 2011 | reverse complement strand
ATAACGGATAATGGAGCAGTTTGTTCACATTTTATTTACTCATGCGTTTGTCGTGAAAATTCCTGCCGGCATATCGATACACAGCCCGCATCTAAACACCCTGCATAAAGTTTTGACAAATCAAAATTTTTTCATTATACTATTCTTTTAGGGGGAAATTCAAACTATGCTTCGATTTTTCTATGTTATCCTTTTAAACTGCTGGCGCGGTTTTTATATTATACCTACTATGCGTTACAAAGCGAATCGTCCCGCCAAATATACCCTTCAGGAGCGGTACGACTATGCCAAATGGGTGGTTCACCAGATGCAGCACACCGGCCGGATCACCACAAAGGCCTACGGTCTGGAACGTCTGCCGAGGAAAAACGGTTATGTCATGTACTCCAACCACCAGGGAAAATATGATGCCCTGGGTATCGTGGATATGCATGAGCGGCCCTGCAGCATTGTGATGGACGAAGCCCGCTCCCATGTGATGCTGACCGCGCAGTTTCTCGACCTTTTAGAGAGCAAACGCCTTATTCTCGACGATATGAGACAGGGCCTTAAAATTATGAAGGAGATCACCCGTGAAATCAGAGAGGATCACAAAAATTTCCTGATCTTCCCGGAGGGCGGCTATACGGATAACCACAATATGGTCTGCGAGTTTAAGGGCGGATCTTTCCGATGCGCCCAGAAGGCGGAAGCGCCCATTGTTCCCGTCGCCATCATCAATTCCTGGAAGGTCTTCGGTGCGGGAGGACTCGGTGCCGTGGAAACGGAAGTACATTTTCTCCCTCCCTTATATTATGAAGAATACAGGGAGATGAATACGAACGAGATCGCCGCCACAGTCAGAGACCGCATTCAGCAGGCTATTCTTGACAATCTGAGCGGAGAAGATCTGGAGACGCTGCAAAGGCAGTTATCTGAGCGGGGAAATGCATAATATCTCCGCTCCAGTTCAGTGAAAATAAAAATTTATAATTATCTTATCTTTTTTTCATTGATTTATCACAAAATCGTGTTACAATGGCAACTATTACCAATCATCCGGTATTTCACACTTTATTTTAGTTTTAAGAAACAAATCCCGCAATGTGAGCAGATCTCACAATTTTATTGATTTAGAAACGAGGCGACTTTATGATCAAAACATTAGCTGCACAGGTGAAGCAGTATAAACTCCCTTCTCTTTTAACGCCCTTTTTCATGGCCTTGGAAGTCGTTGTGGATATTCTGCTTCCCAGGACAATGGGACTGTTGATTGACAAGGGCATCCAGACCGGAAGTATGGCGGACATTTTTCTCTATGGCGGATATATGCTCTTACTTGCCTTCTTCGGTCTGGTATTTGGGGTACTGGCCGGAAAATATGCGGCCAGAGCTTCTTCCGGCTTTGCCTGCAATGTCCGCGACGCCATGTACACAAATATCCAGAAATTTTCTTTTTCCAATATTGACAAATTCAGCACGGCCGGGCTTATCACCCGTCTGACCACGGATGTGACCAACTTACAGAACGCCTTCCAGATGATCATCCGCATGTGCTTCCGGGCGCCGCTCACACTGATCTTTTCTCTTGTGATGGCTTTTTCCATCAGCACAAGGCTGAGCATGGTCTTTGTCGTCGCCCTGGCGATCCTGGTGATCTTCCTTGGGCTTATCATCTCCAGGGCCATGAAATACTTCAACGAAGTCTTTGAAAAATACGACGATTTAAACGCCAGCATTCAGGAAAACGTCTCGGCGATCCGCGTTGTCAAAGCCTTTGTGCGGGAAGACTATGAAAATGAAAAGTTTAAGAATGCCGCGGGGGGCATCTATAAGATGTTTGTAAAAGCGGAGTCCGTTGTGGCAAACAACGGCCCTGTGATGATGCTTGCCGTCTACTCCTGCATGCTTTCCCTTTCCTGGCTGGCCGCTCAGATGATTACTGCTGGAACGCTGACCACCGGAGAACTGACCACCCTGTTCTCCTATGTGATGTCCATTCTGATGAGCCTGATGATGCTCTCCATGATCTTTGTGATGCTGACGCTTGCGGCGGCCAGCGCCAGACGTGTGGTGGAAGTGTTAAACGAACAGCCGGATCTTGTGAGTCCCGAAAACGCTCTGATGAACGTTGCGAACGGCGGTGTGGATTTTGAACATGTATTTTTTTCCTATCCCGCAACGATAAAACACACCGGGAAGAAGCCCCGGAAGAATAAGTCGGATACGCCCGAGGCTTCCGGCGCAGAGCAGGAACGTTCTTCCGCAGAATTTGTATTAAACGACATTGATCTCCACATCCATCCCGGGGAAACCATCGGCATCATCGGCGGCACCGGCTCCGCCAAATCCAGCCTCGTAAACCTGATCAGCAGACTCTACGATGTGTCGAAAGGATGCGTCAGAGTAGGGGGCCGGGACGTCAGAGAATATGATCTGGACACCCTTCGGAATGAAGTAGCAGTGGTGCTGCAAAAGAACGTCCTGTTCTCCGGCACGATTTTGGAGAACCTGCGCTGGGGCGATAAGGATGCTACCCTTGAGGACTGCGTGCGCGTCTGCAAACTGGCCTGCGCCGATGAATTTATCGAGCAATTCCCCGACAAATACGAGACTTACATCGAGCAGGGCGGCACCAACGTGTCCGGCGGACAGAAGCAGCGTCTCTGCATCGCCCGCGCTCTGTTAAAGAAACCGAAAATACTTGTTCTGGACGATTCTACTTCCGCGGTTGATACTGCCACGGATGCACGTATCCGTCAGGCCTTCCGGGAGGAAATACCGAACACAACCAAATTCATTATTGCTCAGAGAATTTCCAGCATCCAGGATGCCGACCGCATCATCGTTCTGGAGGACGGCGGGATAGACGGCTTCGACACCCACGAAAATCTGCTTAAAAACAACGCCATCTACCGCGAAGTCTACGAGAGCCAGACAAAGGGCGGCGGCGACTTTGACCAGAAAGGAGGGACTCTGTAATGGCACAGCCGAAAGTAGTTCACGGCTCCGGAAGGCAGGGCGGACACGGACCGAAACCCAAACTGGATAATGCAGGACTTTTATTAAAGCGCCTCACAAAATTTCTGATGGGAAAATATGCGTTTCCAGTCATTATCGTGCTTCTGTGTATCCTAGGCTCCTCCCTGGCCACCGTGCAGGGCACATTGTTTATTCAGTCTTTGATCGATGATTATATCACACCGATGATCGGCGCCTCTTCGCCGGATTTCGGTCCGTTAAAAAGTGCGCTGTTGAAAATGGCATGTATCTACATTATTGGTATTTTGTGTTCCTGGGCCTACAATCAGATCATGGTGAGAGTCAGCCAGGGCGCTTTGCATGACATCCGTGTCACATTATTCACAAAAATGGAGTCGCTGCCCATCAAATATTTTGACACACACCCCCACGGTGATATCATGTCGGTCTACACCAACGACGTGGATACTCTCAGACAGCTGATCGGTGTCAGCCTCCCGCAGCTTGCGTCCAGCGTGATCACCATTGTCAGCGTGTTTGTCAGCATGCTCTATCTGAGCGTTCCTCTGACCATTATCACGCTTTTCATGGTAGGCGTGATGATGCTTGTCACCCGCAACGTAGCCTCCCTTTCCGGAAGATACTTCATGGCGCAGCAGCAGGATATCGGGAAAGTCAACGGTTATATCGAGGAGATGATGGAAGGCCAGAAAGTGGTCAAGGTATTCTGCCATGAGGAAGAAAGCCTTGCAGGTTTCAGACAGCTCAACGAAAATCTTCGTGAGAGCGCCAACAATGCCAACAAGTTCGCTAATATTTTGATGCCGCTGAACGCCCAGCTCGGTCATGTCAGCTATGTGGTCTGCGCCATCGCCGGCGCACTCTTTGCTGCAAACGGGCAGCTTGGCCTGACCATCGGTACACTGGTTTCCTTCCTGACGCTCAACAGAAACTTCAACCAGCCCATCACCCAGGTCAGCCAGCAGCTCAACTCGGTTGTCATGGCCCTTGCCGGCGCCGACCGTATTTTTAAGCTGATGGATGAAACGCCGGAAGTGGACGAAGGGTATGTAACGCTTGTCCGCGCGAAGAAAGATTCCGATGGTAATATCGTAGAGTGCAGGGAGCGCACCGGCATGTGGGCCTGGAAGCACCCCCATCAGGCGGACGGCACCGTCACCTACACGGAACTGACCGGCGACGTGGTGTTCGACGACGTGGATTTCGGCTATAACGACGATAAGATCGTGCTGCACAATATCAAAATGTTTGCCACCCCCGGCCAGAAGATCGCTTTCGTGGGCAGCACTGGCGCAGGCAAAACGACGATCACCAACCTGATCAACCGATTCTACGATATTCAGGACGGCAAGATCCGCTATGACGGCATCAATATCAACAAAATCAAAAAAGACGATTTACGGCGCTCCCTGGGTATCGTGCTGCAGGACACCCATCTGTTCACCGGCACGGTTATGGAGAACATCCGCTACGGAAAACTGGACGCCACCGATGAGGAATGTATCGCGGCTGCAAAACTGGCCAACGCCCACGGCTTTATCAAGAGGCTGCCAAGCGGCTACCAAACGCTTCTAACTGGGGACGGCGCAAATCTCTCCCAGGGCCAGCGTCAGCTCCTCGCTATCGCCAGGGCTGCCGTGGCGGATCCGCCGGTACTGATTCTGGACGAAGCTACTTCCAGCATCGACACCCGGACGGAAATGCTTGTGCAGCGGGGCATGGATTCCTTGATGAACGGCCGCACCACCTTCGTCATCGCCCACAGGCTCAGCACCGTCCGCAACAGCGACTGTATCATGGTCCTAGAGCAGGGGCGGATCATCGAGCGCGGCAGCCACGATGAACTGATCGCGGAGAAAGGGAAGTATTATCAGTTGTATACGGGAATGAAAGCGGAGGGACAGTAATGCCCCTCCCTATATTTATCTAACAATATTCTTTTATATAATCTGCAAAATACGGCAGCGCCAGTGAGATATAGGCCTGCCTCCCTTCTAAGATCCCCCGCTTAAGTAATCTGTCCCTGTACATCGAGTAGTTGCCGGCTTTTTCTCCCATCAGTTCAAGCACTTCTTCCCTCTTATACTCTTTTTTCTCCGTGAGAAGCGCTGCTAAAAATCTGTCCCCGTCCGTCATTTCCTCCCAGATCTTTTCGTAGGAATAAGCAAATAACTCCGCTTTTAGATCCGGTATGATATCCTCTAAAGTCTCCGTATCTCTCTTTTTAAAATACAGTACGCCAAGCTCCTGAAATGCATAGGCATATCCTTTTGTGCATTCCGCCATTTTCCGCGCTTCATCGCCTTCCACCGGAAGCTGTTTTTTATACATGGCAGACATTCTTATCATATTTAACGGTTCTGTCTTTAGCGTTGTAGCCCTTCTGAAAAACGTAAGGTTTTTCACATTGCTGACTTCCTGTATATTTTCATAAAGCCCCGTACACACAAGATACACCGGATAATTTGCTCTGAGCCATCTTCCATATTCGGAAGCAAACCTGATCATTTCCGTTGTCTTTGACACCTCATCGATTCCGACAAGAATCCGCTTTCCCTTTTCCTTCGCCTGCTGAATCATAGTCTCCACTTCTACGCCTATGTCAAAAAAATCGTTCGCTTTTTCAGCTCCATATCCGATCTCTCCGCCGGCTCCGAAGAACGTTGCAGAAATATTGATGCTCCTGCCTTTTGTATCGCTCCCGCCAAATCCCTCTTTATGAAGCATTGCGGCAATCTGTCCCAGCATATCTCTCGTGGGATTTAAATCAAAGACAAGCCAGCCCTTTTCTTTATTTTTTTCATTTCTCAATTCCTCCTCGATCTTTGCAAGTATTACAGTTTTTCCGGAACCCCTGACGCCGGTAATTTTATATACAGACTCAGATGGCATCTCGTAACTGAAATTTTCCAGGATTTCCTTTGTCTTATCTATTGCTATATAGGTATACTCCGGTGTTTTGCTGAATGTCGTTGTGAAAGGATTCTGCATGCTGTTTTCCCTTTTTATACTTTTTATTTCTCTTTATACCTTTTTATATCTTTTTATACTTTTGATATTATTTTATAGTTATTTATACTTTTTTGCAAGTAATATTTGTAGCTTGAATGCAAATTTTTATAGTTGCCCTGTCATTATCATCATATGCATCCCATGGTCACACTATCCTCTTTATTCATACAACAGATAAATTCTTTTCCACATCGACATTTTTCAAAAGTACCTCCCCCTAAAGTCAATCATAAAATAGTAAATTATAATTGACTAAAATCCGCAGCGCCTCATTTTTTCAGCATCTCAATCACTGCATCATAATTTTCCGGCCGATGGGGAAACGTACAGTTACTGCACACCTTAATCCGCTTTCCGCCCGCTTCCAGATACGACGGATTACCCGGACAGTCTGTCCTGACATACAGCGGACAGTAGCAGAACAGACAGTTGCATTCCTCCAGGTCCTGGTGACAGTGGAAATACTGACATGCTCTGTTTTCAAAAAATCGACTGGAATGTTCCATAATCTCTATCCCTTTCTAATAAAAGCCGGCAAACACCGTGGCTCCTATCACGGTACACAATCCCGACATAACGATCGCAAGGCTGCTCATTGCGCCCTCCTCTTCCCCCATCTCCATGGCTTTTGCGGTTCCAATGGCATGACTGGCCGCTCCGATGGCAAGTCCTCTGGAAACTACGCTTCGAAGACGGCATATTCTGCATAGAAATTCCGCCGTCATATTTCCGAGTATTCCCGTGACAATGATCACCGCGACTGTAATCGTCACACATCCCCCCAGTTCTTCCGATACTCCCATACCGATGGCTGTTGTGATAGATTTCGGCAGCAGTGTGACATACTCCTCATGGGACAGACGAAAGGCCCGGGACATGAGCAGTACGGAAGAAAGGCTCGTCAATACCCCCGCGCCAATGCCCGCCGCAATCGCTGCCACGTTCTTTTTTAACGTTTCAAGCTGTTTATACAGGGGAATCGCAAGGCTTACTGTCGCAGGCGTCAACAGGTAACTCAGATACTCTGCGCTGTTTAGGTAACTGTCATAGTCTATTTGAAATAGCGACAAAAAGGCGATCACAAAAACAACTGACAAAAGCAGCGGATTGAATAGCGCCAGGCCTGTTTTCTTTTTCAGGATCATCCCCGCATAGTACGCACACAAACTGATCACAACGCCCGCCGTCGCCGAACCGGCAATTATCTGCCTCATTTTTTGTCACCTCTCTTTTTCCGGACTATCATAAAGTCTGTAACCCTTCCGGTTACCGCCATGACAAGCACCGTAGATACCACAGTGATCACGGAAACCGGAAGCAGGATCGGCTGCAGGCGGTCCCATGACGACATCAGTCCCACCGCCGCCGGAATAAACATCACAGGCATGATCTCCACCAGAAATTTTGCGGCTTTTTCCACTCTCTCAATGCGCAGCTTTCCGGATATCAGCAATCCGAGCATCAACACCAGCCCGTAGATACTGCCCGGTATCGGCAGCGGAATCACCATCTTCATGATCTCCCCCACGCAGGTCACCGCCAATATGATCGTAAACTGTTTCAGATATTCCATAAAACCCTCCCTCCACTTTCTGTGTCAATACTGCACTCGGCAAAAATATCTGTAATCTGCTGCCCATCCAAAAGATTATAACATATTTTCATAAAAAATCACTGAAAAAAACCGCCACCCCTTACGAAGTGACGGTTTTATTCCGTTCATCAAGTCAACTGTGCTTATCTCTACTTTTCCTCCAGGTATTCCTACCACCCCAGCTCCAAAAGCCAGTTATTTAACCGCCGCTCTCTATCCTTCTCCGGCATCTCCGCGCCCGCAGGCGACCTGTACTCCCCCCTGATATTACCGTCCACAATGTACAGCACTCTGGAACATCTTGCCGCCACTTTCGCATCGTGGGTGACCATCATGACTGTCGTGCCCTCCTCATTCAGCTTCACCAGTTCTTCCATCACCTCATTGGAAGCGTTTCTGTTCAGTGCCCCGGTGGGCTCATCCGCGAACAGAACCTTCGGCCTATTGATCATGCTCCTGCAGATGCAGGCCCTCTGCAGCTGCCCGCCGGATACTTCATTGATGTCATTATCCGCCACTTCAATAATATCCAGCTTACGCATCAGCTCCTCGCCCCGCTTTATCTTTTCCTTTTTGGTTTCGGAAGTCTTTTTGCTCTCCACTGCAGGCAGCACGATATTGTCCAGAATCGTCAGGTTTTTCATCATGTACATCTGCTGGAAAATAAATCCCATCTCATCCAGACGCAGCGCTGCCAGTTCTTTACTCTTTAATTTTGTGATATCCCTCCCGTCAAACAGGACTGTTCCGCCGGTGGCCGCATCCATACCCGATACCGCATACAGAAGCGTAGATTTACCGGAGCCGGAGGGGCCCATGACTGCCACCATCTCCCCTTCCTCCACCGAAAAATTCACGTTTTTTAACACATTATTCTGCCTCTTATTGATCACATATGTTTTGCACAGATCTTTTACTTCCAGTACTGTTGCCATCTTCTATTCCTCCTGAACTGCCGCGCGTTTTCCCCGCCGGCATCATCACTATATATTTTATACTTTATATGCTGCCCGATCCGGCCATTTCCCGGCACTGTTCGGAATGCCCGTCAAATTTCCCTCTCGTCATAACTTACCATATCTTATTTTCTATATATTCTATACTATATATTTTTACTCAATATTTGCCGTATCACTGCTCTTTATCGTCTTTGTATACAATGCCGTGATCCAGGTCACCACAGCCGTCATCGCCAGCACGATCCCCGGATACAGGAAGAAGATCTGCAGCGGATCAATCCTGTAATCTACATCCGTTGCCCCCATCATACCGAAGATCGGCGTGATACACAGTTTCGTCATCGGACCAGACAACACCGCTGCCAGGATCACTGCTGTAAGCGCCACCAGCCCGAGGCGGTACACATGCCACCGGATCACCACACCGTCCCGGAAACCCACCGCCTTCAGAATGGCGATCTGACTCTTCTCATCCGCAATAAAGCTTCTCTCCATCAGAATCGTCACCAGCAGGACGACCACCAGCGTGATCCCCAGAAGCAGGAACTGCACATTCTCCAGCGTATCCACCACCTTCGTACAGTCTATACAGTATTCCGTGGCATTCATCACCTTGTCGTTATCGTACAGCTCTTTGATCCTCTCCTTCCGGCGTTCGATCTCCTCCTCCGTGGGATCATCCGTAAAATCGATCTGGTAGGAGAGGGCGCTGGCAACAAATCCGAAATCCGTGGGTGCATCCTCGTGAAGCCTGATCACTTCTCCGAGCTGGTTCATGGTCTGGAAATATGCCGTCACCATGCAAGTCTGATCTTCCCCGCCGTAGTGGATCGTCAGCGTGTCGCCGATCTTTGCGCCTGTCATCTCGGATATCTGCGGTGTAATGGTGATCTCCTGCGCATTTTCCGGTATGCTTCCCTCGGTATAAGCATACTCCGTTATCTCCGTGTTCACACCCTGCTGACAGGAGAAAACGTAACGGTTCCCGTCAAATGTAATCGGATATTTATACTGCAGTTCAATACACAGCTCTGCCGGCATTCCCTCTTCTTCCAGCTCTTCCCCCATGTCCTTCAGCTGCTCCTTCATACCCTCTCTGGAGCCGCCGTTCATAATTTTCATAGTTTTTGACACATCTGTCATATAGAGATCGCTTTTTGTCCCGAAGGAGTAGATCAGATTCGGACTTTTTATCGTCGCACAGGTATTTACCAGCATCAGCACAAACAGCGTGCAGAGTCCGAACGAGATCATGATCGTGAGAAAACGTCCGGGGCCGCTCAGAATATCGTTTGCCGCCAGAAAAAATGCGCTGCCCGCGGGACATGTATGGATCCGCAGCACGCTTTTATTTTGATACCGTTCTCCGGTCTGGCCGTTTCGGATCGCATCCACCGGCGTCAGTTTTTTCACTTTCCCCGTACAGAAAAAGGAAAACAGAACTATGACTGCCACCACCAGCACCGCACCCGCCAGATTGATCAGAGCGCCGCCCTCGTTACCGAGCACCATCTTTTCACTGACAGAATTAAGCAACAGCCTGCCGAAGGGAATACTCATAAGAAAACCGATCACGGCGCCGGCGACGGCCATCATCAGATATTTTACAATATACAGGCTTCTGATCCGGCCGTTTGTCAGACCGATGGCCTTCATGACGCCGATCTCCCGGTATTCTTCCGAGATCGTAAAACTGATGGAAAATTTCAGCACCACAAAAGATACGATAATCAGACAAATGCTCAAAATCAGCATGACAAACGCCACCACCATATCCATCACATAGCACATTTTGATCGTAGCGCGGGAACCGTCAAAAGCCACGTTTGAGGCATCCGACATGGCCGCTTTCACCGCCTGCACATCATCCGTATCCACATAACAGATCTCGCCGCGGTAGTGGTCGTAGATCACCTCATTGTCAAGAAGCGCCTTCATATCCCTGTCATTTAATACAAACCGTGTATTTCCCATCAGGTCGGAACCAAGCAGCGCATCCTTGGCTGTACCGCTTAAAGTAAGAGACAGTTTTGTGTCGTTATGGTCTATGCAGATCACATCCCCCTCTGAAAACCCGTTATCTTTCATAAAACTGCCCGAGACGTAGACATGCCCCGGCGCCACCTCCATGATCGGTTCATTGTCTGCATCAAAAAACGTGATGGCCGACGTCTCTATGTCCTGAAAAATCGTGGCATTCTGGCTCTCCACGGCGGAGCCGTCCTGCGCCGTAATATTGTCCTGGGCGCCGAACACAACGCACTCCCTGCGATAACTCTGTATCGCGCTTTCCTCCTCCAGCACTTCATCCAACGCGCCCACCGCATTATCCCCCATGGTGATCGTGACAAAATCCCCCACTCCCGCCTTATCCAGATAATAGTCGGTGCCGTTTGCAACGGTTATCACATTATTAACACCACTGGCCACAAACATGGCCGCCAGAACAATGAACAGAAACAGTATGGCGTTCATCGTCTTTTTTCTCTTCAGATCGTTTCTTAAAATATGGAATAACATTCCTGTGCTCCTTTCTCCTGTTATGAGACCATCATACAGGAGAAATTGTGAACAAATCCTTAACTGTCATCTGCCATTTCCCGCTCACGCCTTGCGCACCGCCACCGGCGCCAGCCATTCCCTGACGCCGCCTGCGATTCCTCCCTCACGCCTTCCGTATCACGACCGTAACCTGGAACTTTCCATCCGAAACCTGTGCAAAAACCTCGCCGTCCATCTTGCGCATCAGCGTTTTACAGATATACAGCCCCAGCCCGTTTCCCTTCACCCCCTGGCTGTTGCCGCCCCGATAAAAAGGGTCAAACAGGTTCGGCAGTTCTTCCTCCTTCAAGCTGTTGCCGGAATTCTCAACATGAAGCAGCTTACAATCCTCCTCCTCTTCACAGGAAAGGCAAATCCTTTTGCCATCGCCGTACTTGATGGCATTTTCCATCAGATTCTGCAGCACCTCGATCAGCCTGTTCTTATCGCCCTTTAACAGGCACTCTCCGCAGTCCTCCACCTTAAATTCCGTATGGATCACAGCCAGCCTGTCCCTGTAATACCGCTCTGTCTCCCGCAGAATCTCCGACAGATAAATCTCACCGTTTTCCACTTCCAGGTTCAGAAAATCCTCTCTGGAAGCGGCGACGATCTCCTCCACATATTTTTTTATTTCTCCCGCGTTTCTCCGGATGCCCTGCAGGGCTTCCTCTTTTTTCTCAGGCGTCTCATACAGATTCTCAGCCAACGCTCTGGAATACAGTTCAATGGAAGACAGGGGCGTTCTGATATCGTGAGACAAAGATAGAATCAGCGTTTTTCTCTCCCTCTGGAATTCCAGTTCCCTCTCCCTGTTATCTTCCAACTTCTCACGAAGCATATCCATCCCCCAGAGGAAACGCCCAAACAGTTTGCTTCTCTCCTCCTTAATCGGCGCGGACAGATTGCCTTTTGCCAGTTCATAAGAAAGGCCGCTCATGGCGTGGAAGGGCTTTAAAACTTTCCTGTAGACATAAAAAAGTACGGCGCCTGTGAGAAACATCATGAAAAGCAGCGCACCGTTCATGTAAAATAATGGTCTGTAGTTTTGATCCGCCCGGTATTCTATTCGATATAATTTACCGTCTATGTCCTCCACCACATAATCATGATTGCAGACTTCCGCCATCGAAAATGCCCGGATGCCGACGATGGTTTGATACGCAGACAGGTCATAAGAGATGATCTCCTCCTCCGTCAGCTTCCGATCCCGCATCTCCCGGACAATGCGGTTTGCCTCCACACGGTAAAGCCTTCCTCTGTCGCTGTCCTTTTCATAAAGATACAGGCCGTTGCAAAGCAAAAGCAGCGCGATCTCTGCCGCCATGATCAGACAAAAAAATCCCTTAAATTTACTCAAATCTGTATCCCGCTCCCCACTCTGTTATAATATGCGCCGGATTTTTCGGATCCGCCTCCAGCTTTTCCCGCAGCCGCCTGATATGCACCGTCAGCGTCTGTATCTCCGAGTCGCTGTCACTGCCCCAGACAGTGTTGAAAAGATACTCCTTTTTCAACGTGACATGCCGATTCTCCATTAAAAGTTTCAGCAGTTCAAATTCCTTCTCCGCAAGTTCGATCTCCCGATCCCTCACAGATAATGTCTGCTTTACGGTGTTCAGCCGGAGTTCTCCCGCCACGATCTCCTCCTGCCCGTATTTGCGCTTGAAGATCCCTCTGATCCTGGCCAAAAGAATATCAATGTCATAAGGTTTTTCAATATAGTCATCGGCTCCGATGTTTAAGCCCTTTAACTTGTCATTTTTCTCCGTCTTCGCGCTGGCGATCAGGATGTGCGCGTTGGAACTCTCCCTGATTTTGGAACAGACCGCAAAGCCGTCCATTCCGGGCAGCATAATATCCAGTATGATCAGTTTGGCGCCATATCGTTCGTACAGATCAAGCGCCTTTTCGCCTGTGTTTACGGCGCTGACGGTATAGTTTTCCTTTCTCAGAAAGTCGCACAGAAGCGCGGCAATCTCCGCGTTGTCTTCTACGATCAGGATGTCTAACATGCGGTTTCCTCCCTTTCCGAATTTTAATCTCTATATTGACAACCGATTAAATGCGGGTATTTTTTCATCAAATCCGGTGAAATATCAAATGAAATCTCTGATTCAATAAGGCTCTGTATCGTCATTTTAGCATCTTCCAGCTTTTCTGTTTTCTGCACCTGCCCGTTTTCTCTGAATGCTTTGATGATCTCTGCTACATTCCTGCCAAACAATCTGGCCAGTTTGATCTTTTTTTCTTTTGTTACTTCTCTCACTGTAATGGTATAGTCAAGATCGTCATTCATACACGGCGGAAAAAAACTCGCTCCAATCACTTCAAACCCACAACTGCTGCAGGAAATAAGCATACAGACACCATCCAGCTGCACCGTCCAGGTTTCCCGCCCGCATTGCGGACATTTCCCGGTCTTCGGCGTCTCATATTCTTTGCGGATACAATATTGGCAGACATTGTCAGACATACAATAGCGCATCAGCTGGTAATTTACATGGTCATCCAGCGCAGTTTCGTATTGTACCAGTTCATTGGGGTTTGCGGCGCACAGCTTTTCCCTGTCAACACACGCATAATTCCCCCACCACACGGGAACTGCATAACTATAGTGCCCAAACGAACGGCATACGCTGCACCATGCCCAGGCCCCGCCTCTGTGGGTATTCTGATATCGATTTATATAAACATGCCCGCTCCTGCTGCCGCAGTCGGGACAGACCACCGGATAGTCCGGTTTTCCTTCCGCAATAAATCTTAATATCTGATCTATGTTTTTACTGTTATGCCATTTGATATTTTCTAATTTCATCTTATTCTCGCAGTTGCAGGTAACGATTTGGGTTTAATAATGGTTTGTTTTTCATATAATCAGAGAAAGTTGCCGTCGGCAGCATTTCAATTCATCGTACACCTGCATTGGTAAAACAATATGCCCTGCAAACAATTGGGATAATATACTTTCACCACGTACCCAAAGAAAAGCTGACAGACAATCCGTATCAAAAAAATATCTATCAGTCAATTATTTCCCCTCCTGTCCCGCTCTCATCTCCAAATGCGATATCATCCCGAAAAGCATCTAAAAGCAGTTCATCTATTTTTCCATATGAAACCAGCTCGCTCTTTCGTAAATTCTCCACCTGTTTTAAATAATATCCATAAGTTCTTTTCTGTAATTCAAGTGGAGATGGCCTGTACAGTTTATCATCATACCCTAATCCCCTCGCAGTTAACATTACGCCAAAACTAAATTCTTCTAATTGTCTGCGCGTCAAATAGCCTTCTGAAACCAGTCTCCACAACATTGCCTGATGGCTCATACCGAAATACTGTTCCAGTGCAATAATATGATGCAAATTGATCGGCATTTTTTTCAGCTTCATTTGTTGAATCAAGTTTCTTCGAGCACACATTAAATTCGGATAACTCATCAAAATACAAGTGATAAAATTCATGAGCGAGAGAAAATCGCTGCCTTCCATATGACATAGTTGAATTCACAGCAATCAATTTAACTTTTTCGTTTGCAACGCACATTCCACTGATATTTTCCCCTAATGGGTAATATACAATAGTCAACTTATCAATCTGATTCGCTAACGAAAATATATCTACAGGTGAATTGACATCTTCACCCATCCGTTCTCTTAACTCCTGCGCTTTTGTATTAAGATCAAGTTTATCCATTCGTTTCCTCCAATACTTCTGTCATAAATTGACTGTTTATTACTATTTTACTGATATCAGCAATTACTTTAAGATCAGCCTGGCTTACCTCCTGTGCCCTGTATGCAAACTGAATTGGCCTTGCCACGACATCTTCATTTGCAAATGCCGCCAGACTATAGCCATAAAGGTTGACAAGATTTTCCAACTGCGCAACAGTCAAATTTCTTTCTCCTGTTTCTACTTTAGAGATAAATGTCTGGGTTACACCGAGATATTCCGCAATCTGTCCCTGTCTCAATCCGGATTGTTCTCTCATCAGTTTTAATTTCTCGTATATAGCCGCCATAATTACCCCCCTTCCTGTTCCAATGATATTATACATCAATTTTGTCATATTTCAAATATATTCTTTTACTTTTTTATGACTTCGTATATTTACAATTTCAACTCGACTTCATATTCCATTGTCACTTCGTCCTCAAAATTTCCCCGACTGCCATCCTTTTCCTTCCCCAAGTACGAACCCCATATTCTTCTTACAAACGCTTCGCTTTCTGTACCGTGCATTCTTATCTCTAAAAGAGAGGCTATCCTGTCTCTGTCTGTAAAAATAGTAAAATAATTTTCGTTCAATGCATAACCATATCCGGTTCCAAACTGACGACAAAGAGACATAAACCGTCAAAGATCAACTCCCCCAGCTGTCTCTTCAAACTGCGAATCCTGTTTATATTATAATCAATTCCCTCATACCGGAAAATTGTATCCAGCATGGCGGAAAACAGAGCTTCCTTTGATTCATAATTCCATGGATCAAAGCTGCCGATGATAACAATATCATCCTTCCGTTCCAGTTCCTTTTTTACATTATTAATGATCGTTGTCTTTCCCTGCCCGCATGCTCCCGAAAGACTGATAACATATTTTCTGCGGGGCTCACAGGTGCGTATGATATCGCTGATCGTTCAAATCAATTCTCTTCGGTTAAGCAAGTCGTAATCCTCTGCTTCCTTTTTCAAAATAAATGATGCCGCCTGTACCGGTAATATCTCCCTGATAAAGTTCTTTCAGGGTGTACGTATTATAAATCCTCTTATCTTCATTCCCAGTTAATTTATGGTTGCGAAAAATCAGGCTTACCACCAACAGCAACAGCATTCCCGCTGCCAAAACAGGTTTATAAATATTAAATTGTGCATCTCCCGTTATATAAAGAGCTAATGTATAGGCAAGAAGTAAACTCCCTGCAACCATGCCGGACATCAAAGCCCTATCAAACTCTGTGACTACTGGCGGCCGCAACCATTCCCAGGCTTTTGTGCTAAGTATGACAACACAAAAGCAAAGCAACGCTACAAAGCCGAATCCCACCGCTCCAAGATTACTCAGCATAAAAGAGCACCCGTCAAAAATATCCGCTATGATAATGGTCATACAGATTATGATTCCCCACAGGAGTGTTCTTTCGGTTATGTATTTTCTGAATAGTGCTACCCTGTCCTGCCATACCGTTTTTTTGCTCTCATACCCTTTACTTCGCATACCGTAAATCACTCCTCTTTTTTCATAAAACTTCCATTCTCATGCAATTTCTTATCATCACTCTAAAACTTGAAAGGTTATGAGATATTGTATCGAATCGCCATCATATGAGCATCGCTTTGAAGCAGTTCCCCGGTAATTCTTTCAGATTCTACTGATAGCAGTGATGTCAGTGTCATCGGAGCAAGCCATAAATGCACACTACATCCTTGTTCAGTGGCAAGAGGATCTTGATGAAAACCTAAAACGGGCCGTAGGAAGTGCGATTCAAGTAACGAAAAACGCTATCGCAATTTGCGATGAATTGCAGCGTCCACATCTATTAACAGAAATCGGCAAGGAGCGCATCCGCCGCGCCGCAAAGAAGATCGCCGCCGACAACCCCGGCAAGTTCTTTGACGGCGGCTTCCGCGTCTTCAAGCTGGCCGACACCAACATGGCCGATGTGTACTACTCCGCCGGGGAATACGACCAGAGTATGCTTGACCAACTGGTGAGCAACATCAAGCCCGACCGCACCGACCTGGACCTGCTGTTCGGCTGCCTGCTGGAGTGGGGCAAAAGTTTTTGTTGGAGCTTGGAAAAGGATACCTGTTTGAGGCCAGGCAGAAACGGTTCACTTACCGGGAAGAAAATTTCTATGTGGACCTTGTTTTTTATAACCGTCTGCTCCGCTGCTATGTGCTGATTGATTTGAAAATTGACAAGCTGACTCATCAGGACTTGGGGCAGATGCTGATGTATGTGCATTGTTTCAATTTGTCGGATATAGTGCTAAATTATTATTTTAGGCAGACTTTTGTTGCTGCTTATGGGAGAAAATAACCAATAGCAACTTAAAGTTGCGGAATTGTCAGAGCTGAATGATAGACATTTTGAGCCATTATGCTACTATGGGCGAGAACAAGGAGGAAAAAATATGACATTCGGAGAAAAGCTGTATAAGCTACGGAAGTCACAAGGACTTTCACAGGAAGCACTGGCAGAAAAATTAAACACAAGCAGACAGGCAGTAAGCAAATGGGAAAATAACAATGGTTATCCCGAAACAGAAAAGATAATCTTAATCAGCAAAATATTTCAAGTGAAATTAGATGACCTATTGCTTGATGACAGGGCGATTGGTTCAGATAATGAAAAAAAATTACAGGAAGAAACGAAAGGGTTTTATGTAAGCAGGGAAACAGCAAATGGCTTCCTGTTCTATTACAAAAGAAAATTTTTGCTGTTGGCAACGGCATGTGGAATTGCGTTAGGCTGTAATTCAGTATCTTATACTTCTACGGAACATTACTTTTTTGCTTCCAGTGTTGCGCCAATACTTACAACCATATCTATTATGCTCTTACTTGCTGTTGTGATCTACATTGCGTTGAAACAAAATCCGTATAGGGTTCTTCGGAAAAAGGAACTTGTATTTGCGGAGGAAGTGCGAAAGGAAATACAGGAAGAATTTCTTAAAATGAAGAAAATGTTGGTTGGAGGTATTGCGCTTGGTCTTTTGATATTTGTAGCTGTTGGCAGTGGTTGGGGGCTTCCTGTATTTGAGAGTATGAAGTATATGGATATACTGTTTTGCATTACTCTCTCCATGATTTTAAGCGGTATTGGCAGCTTTATCACATTTTTCTGTATAGGAATTTACTGGTCTTATTCCATACTGCTCCGAAATCAGAATGAAAAAAATATCTGATTTATTAGAATCCAATATTTAAGCAGAAGAAAGGAATGGTGGGATATTATGGCGAGAAACCATTTTATTGAGGTTAAAAACCTTGTAAAGAATTATGGCATGGGAAATATAAAAGTTACCGCTGTTGACAATGTAAGTTTCCATGTAGATAAGGGGGCTTTTATTGGAATCATGGGTGCTTCCGGTTCGGGAAAAACGACCATATTAAATATTCTGGCTACCATAGACAAAATGTCTGACGGGCAGGTTCTTTATGACATGGCTGATATTTCCCAAATGACCGAGGAGGAATTATCAGATTTCCGGCAGGAAAACCTTGGATTCGTCTTTCAAGACTATAACCTGTTAGATACATTGAGTATTGAAGAAAATATCATGCTTCCTATGGCTCTTTGCAGGCATAAAACGAGCACAGCTCGTTTGAAAGAAGAAATTGAAAGCAGAGTAAAGAGTATATCAGAAACTTTACATATCTGCGACATTTTAAGCAAATTTCCATATGAAGTGTCTGGCGGTCAAAAACAGCGGGCGGCTTGTGCAAGGGCACTTGTCAATAATCCCAAACTGATTCTTGCTGATGAACCAACGGGGGCACTGGATTCAAACTCATCTGCTATGCTTCTTCATACTTTACAGATTATGAACAGGGAATTAGGAGCAACGATTTTAATGGTAACACATGATGTATTTTCAGCCTGTTATTGTGAAAAAATATTGTTTTTAAGTGACGGTAAGATATGCTCTGAACTGGAACGGGGAAATATGGGTAAAAAAGAGTATTTAAACCGTATTCTTGATATGCAGTCCAAAATCGGGGGTGATGATATTTATGCTGAATAAACTTGCATTACGAAATGCCCGCAGGCTGTGGAAAGATTATCTGAATTACTTTCTAACCTTGTGTATGATAACAGCCCTCACTTTTTCCTTTCATTCTTTGCTGTTTTCAAAGGATATTTACGAAATGATTCATTTTGGAAACAACGGGGAGCTTTCTACGGCAGGAACAATGTTAGTTACATTTATGGCAGTTTCCACAGTGGCAATCCTTATGATTGTTGCATGGCTGATAAACTATATGACACGTTTTATTTTAGAAAAAAGAAGCCGGGAATTTGCGATTTACTTATTATCGGGAATGAAGAAAAAGCAGATTGCAGCCCTTTACATGAAAGAAAATTTCTATCTTGGAATATCCGCTCTTTTTGTGGGACTCCTTTTGGGGAGCGGGTTACAGCAGATATTATTTTATGTTTTTTATAAAAGTATCGGGAAAAATCACAGGGTAAATATAGAAATATCAGCAGGAAGCATCTTATTGACAATTATCCTGTACGGGGCGTGTTTTATGATTGCCCTTTTTCGGAATAAGAAGAAATTCTCCAATATGGAAATCATAAGTCTACTTAACATGGACAGGCAGAATGAAACAGTAAACGAGAAAAGAAATGCTATATGGAAGTGGTTATTCTATCTTTCCATGGGAAATGTATTGTTTTTATATTTTCTCATTTTTACCGGAAGGATAACAAAATGGGCGGCAGTATTTGAAATGATTGGGCTTGCCTTTACATTTTACTTTTTCTATTTAGGGCTTTCGGCTTTTTTGATGAAATATATAAAAAGCAAAGGGAGCTTGATTTATAAAAAAGACTGTTTGTTTTTAATGCGTCAGTTTTCCTCTAAAATGCGGAATACGTGTTTTGTATTGGGAACACTAAGCCTGTTATTTATGTTTGCTTTAGTAGGAAGTTCACTTGCATTTATGCTAAGTGATTATCAAAACAAGCAATTAAATGTGGAATATCCCTTTGATATTATTTTAATCAGTGACAACACAGAAAACGATTTTGTCAAAGAAGAAACACTGATAAATGAAAATACCGTTCCACGGTCGACACTGAAATATTGTGTCTATCAAAACGGAACAAGTGAAATGGTTGATTATCTGTATCAGAATTTAAGGTTATTTTCCGATAAGGACAGCGATCCGGCTATGGCAGAGGGAAGAAAAGCTGCTGCTTATTACGATTATGATGTATATATGGGAATCACTGATTATAACAGTTTACGGAAAATGCTTGGGCTAACGCCAGTTGCTTTGCAGGATAACCAATATTTAATCCATATGCCAAACCGTGTATATCAAGAAATTAAAGACAGGAGTGAAAAGCCCCAGAACAGTTTACATATAGAGCTGGATTTTGTAGGATTTCAGACGGAGGGTTTTGCACAGAACGGACATAATGGAACGGATTTTTTACTGGTTGTGCCGGATAAAAAACTTGCAGGAATGAAAAAATATTTTTCACTTATGGCAGTTATGGCAAGCGGAAATGTGCCGGGAAATTTATCAGAAAGTCTGTATGAATCAGCCGGAAAAATAAGAGGGTATGACGAATTGGCTGATTATATAAAAATCGGAAGTGAGGAACTTTTTTTAATGCCCGCCACAATACAGGTTAAAAGCCGGGAAGTCCTGGAAATAAAGTTTTTAATGAGTACCCTGTCATTTCCGCTGTTTTATATAGGACTGGTATTTTTATGCGTAGCGTTTACTGTCCTTTCCGTCCAGCAGTTAAGCGATTCCAATAAATACAAATTCCGTTATCAGATTTTGAGCAAACTGGGAATGGGAAAGAAAAAAATCAGAAACGTAGTGGCAAAACAACTGTTTATATATTACTTATGCCCGGTTATCTTATCGGTTATTATCAGTGCGGTATTTATATTGTATGCAGGACGGCAATTTGTGATATACACAGGTATCCACACAGAATGGATATTATATTTTGGTATTTCATTCGTTAGTTTTCTTGGGATATATGTCTTGTATTTTGCAGTAACGTATTTTCAATTTAATAAAAACATCGAGCCATAATCTAAGAATATTGAAAACCAAAGAAATAAATTTTTAATGGTGCTTAGAGGGGCAATGGTATTTCAAAATACAATCGCCCCTTTTCAGCATAAATGCAGCCGTAAACCATGCACCGCCCCATGTGGGAAAAAGGGGGAAATTTCTATGGATTGCACAGAAGCATACAGGGAACATATCATGTATACTTTCAACGCCTTTTGCAAAGTTGTCATACGCTATGCCGCTATCAACGCATGGCGCGACAGGAGCAGACAGCGGCAAAGAGAAATATCCTTGTGAATACCTCACAGAAGAAAAGTTCTACCCCCCCTAAGCACATCAGACGAATATTTCAAAGCACCCTACGAAGAACACCCCGTTACGATATGCGGTCAGACAATCATACTCACCAATGGCGAGCTTGCCACCGCCCTGTTATCTTTGCCGGAGAAAAAGCGGGAAATCATCTACCTTTACTTTTTCGGGCATTATACACAGCAGGAAATCGGGGAAATGTACGGAAGCTACCGGAATACAGCGTGGCATCATATACTTCACCGAGGGGAAAAACCTTTTCGGACGTGACCGCCACCCCAAAGAATGTGACTGCCAGCGCAAGCACCGGGAAAAGCAGGAAGCCGCCGACAAGGAGCGAAAACATCGTGACACCGTGGAGGACTTGAAACGCCGGGGATTTTCCAATGCCGCCATGCGCCAGTGGACTTTTGACAATGACAACGGCAAATGCCCCCAAATGGATAAGGCGCACTTCTATGCGGCGCATTGGGAGGAAATGAAAGCGGAGAATATCGGCTATCTGCTATGGGGCAAGGTAGGCACGGCTTTTCCACTAGATATTTTACTTTGGCGGCAACGGTGGTGGTCTTTCCTGCTCCCGCCCCTGCAATCACCAGACTGTAATCCTCATCGGATTCTTTCTCCGCCATAATTTCTCATGATTCCCTAACTTTTCTCTAATCTCTTTTATTCTCCAGAGCGGGATTGTAACAACTTGATCTTAGTTTTTCGACTGCTCAAAAGACACACTGCCTCTGTATGCACCCCCTGACAGAACTGGTCGCACACTCTCCCCTTCTTCAATTCATATCCCCCATCACAAAGCACCCTCAGATCTCTTGCCAGCGTCGCGGAATCACAGCTCACATAGACGATCCTCTCCGGCCGCATCTTTAAAATCGTCTCCAGGCACCGTGCATCGCAGCCTTTTCTGGGGGGATCCACCACGATCACATCCGGGTGGCACATATCCTCTGCGCCTGCCTGAATCTTTTCCCTCTCTCTCTCATAAAACTCCGGCAGCACCTTCTCCGCCTCTCCCACAAAAAACACGGCATTGGTAATCCCGTTCTTCCTCGCATTTTCGCAGGCATCCGCCACTGCATCGGGAATCACTTCCACACCATAGACACGCCCCGCTGCCTGTGCGAGAAACAGTGAGATCGTACCGATGCCGCAGTACAGATCCCACACGGTCTCCTTCCCTGTCAGCCCCGCATAGGCGAGCGCTACGGAATACAGCTTCTCCGCCTGCCTAGAATTCACCTGATAAAAAGAGCGGGGCGAAATCTCATATGTGACACTCCTGTCAGTTCTTACAAATTCCCCGCCATCTACATATAACAGGTGCATCGTATCCCGTATCTTATCTCTGCCCCAGATCGTTTCCGTCTCTGCCCCCATGATCACATTCGTTTTCTCATGATTGAAGTTCACGGAGATGCTCGTCATCCCCTTCACCATCGCAAGCCTGTCCACCAGTATGTTCTGCTCGGGGATCCATGTTCTGCCTTCCGGCACCTCCCCTGTTTCCTCTTCCCATGAATCCTTATTGTTCCGGCAAACCGCTTTCCCGCTGTTTTCCGCGCGCACCGGCTTCTGACCGTCACAGATCAGTCTCCTTCCCGCAGATCCCCGCTCCTTATTCACCACAATACAGACCATCAGCTCCCCGCTGGAAAATCCCTTCCGTATCAGCACATGGCGCACCAGTCCTTCCCTTGTCTCCTCTCTGTAGGCAGGCACCTGATACCGCTTCATATGGTCTAACATAATCTCAAGGATCTCCCGATTCTCCGGCGCCCCCAGCAGACAGTCCGTATTGGCGATAATCGTATGCGTCCTTCCCGCATAAAATCCGGTGACGATCTCCCCGTCCTTTCCGTATCCGAAGGGATACTGGGCCTTATTCCGGTAATGCCAGGGCTCCTCCATCCCTATGACAGGCTCCATGATCCCCTTTATCATCTCCGCCGGAAAGCCCCCGATCCGTATCAGATTGTTTTCCACTTTGGACTGTTTAAACGCCAGCTGTTTCTCATAGGAAAGCGCCTGGATCTGGCAGCCCCCGCACTGTCTGTGAAAAGGACAGGGCGCATCCACTCTGTCCGGAGAGGGCGTCAGCACCTCTTCCAGCCTGGCATAGGCGTACGTCTTTTTTACTTTTGTCAGCCGCACCCTCGCCACATCCCCCGGCAGCGCGTCTTTCACAAAAAGGGAAAAGCCATCGACTTTGCCGATCCCTTCTCCCTCTGTTCCGATATCTTCTATCTTCACCGTATAGATCTGATTTTTCTGGAATGTCATCCCGCTCCTTAGATCCTTTCCCGCAAAATCTGCTCTGCCCCGCACAGGCAGAGTGTTGCGCTGCGTTATTTCTCAGGCTATTGAAAACAGAGCCAACGAGAGTGCACCTGAACAGGATATTAACGCCCCCGTCCGGCAGATTGCCCCAAGGCCCCCCTGCCCGAAGCGTCACTCCAGCCTCGTGGCCGTCACATTGGACTCCAGCAGCCTGTTAAATCCAAGCCACCCCTTTTCCGACGTGCCGTTCAACAGTTCGGTAAAAGTCTCCAGTTTTGCGTCCGTATTGTCCGCAAAATTGAGCGCCACCGCTTCAATAATAGCAGGTTTTTTCGGAGAACCGAACTCAAACTCCCCATGGTGGGACAAAATACAATGTTTCAGTTCCGAGGCAAGCCGCACCGGAAAGCCCTCGATCTCCCGGATCTTCTCTCCCACCATTTCGGTACCCATAACAATATGTCCCAGGAAATTCCCATCGTCCGTATAATCGTTCAGCGGAAACGCAGAGAGTTCTCTCACCTTTCCGATATCATGACAGAGCGCCGCCGTGACTAACAGATCCTTATTCAGCTTCTGATATCTTGTACAGTAAAAATCACAAAGTTTCACCACACTCAGCGTATGCTCTAAAAGGCCTCCCACAAAACCGTGGTGAACCGTTTTTGCCGCCGACGAATTTTTAAATTTCTGTATAAACTCTTTATCCTCCACAAAAAACTTTTTGCAGAGCTTCTGCAGCCAGGAATTGCTCATCCCCTCTATGTAGCGCAGCACTTCGCCATACATCTCTTCAATATTGTATGCGCTCACCGGCAGATAATTTTTCGGTTCATATTCTCCGGGATTTGCATACCGGGCCCGCTTTACATTGATCTGCAGCGCTCCCTGGAAGCTGTTCACATCCCCATAGATCTCCACATAATCCATGGCCTCAAAGTCGCCGATCCCGGCGTTGTTGGGATCCCATATCTTTGCATCGATGGTTCCGGTCTTATCCTGCAGCGTCACCGTCTCATAGGGCTTACCGTTTTTCGTCACCGCCGATGTTTTATGCTTGCAGAGATAAATGTCAAAAATTTTATCTCCCTCTTTCAGATCTTTAATAAATTTCATAGACGCCTCCTGTCTTATTCTTCATCATATTCCGTCTGTCAAATGTACAGACTCTTTTTGTTCTTCTATATTTTTACCGGTTTACTGCTGTTCCTGTAATGTCACCATGACGGTCATTTCCTGATATTCTCCCTTTCCCTGACTCTGCCTTGCCACGGTCAGTTTTAAATTCTGTTCCGGCTGCGCTCTCATCAGTATATTTACAAGTTCTGCATAAGATGAGATATCCGCATCATCCGCCTTCGTAATTATATCTCCGTTCTGCAGTCCCGCTTTCATGGCTGGGGAATCCATATCGATATTTGTCACAAAAGCACCTCGTGGCAGCTGATATTTCTGATAGACAGTAGTATTGATCTCCATACCATGTATCCCCAGATAAACCATTTTTTCCCCATTGGAAAGCTTCTCCACAGTCTTTTTCAGCTCTGATATACCAATACCGCATAGCCTGTTTGGCATATCGTCAGTCCCGGTATCATGATAAAGGATCCCTACGATCTCTCCCCGCATATTGGCAAGTACGCCGCTGGCATTCCGACTGCCGTAAATATCCGTTGTCAGCAGTTTATAGTTGGAATCCAAAAGCCCCAGTGCCGTCCCCTGAGAAGTCACAATACCATAACTCACAGATCCGCCGACGCCCACCGGCGAACCGATCGCCATCACCGGCTGTCCCACCAGCGTCTGCCCGATAGAACTGCCCAGCACAGCATAAGTTATCTCCTGCTTCTGCTTTGCGCTGAACGCCGTCAGCGGCACCGCAAGCACCGCAAGGCCTGTGGTCTGATCTATCCCCTTGACCTCCGCCTCTTTCTCTTCTCCCTCAAAGGAAACCGAAATACTGTCCGCGTCTTTGAGCCCTTCGTAGCCGGCGAGGATCAGCAGCTCCTTTCCGTTCTCCGCCACGATCAGGCCAGAGGCCACTCCCTTATTCTCCAGCGTATCGTTAATCCAGTTGACGTCAGAAGTCACCGCCGTCACAGAGACAATGCTCTTCTCCACTTCCCTGCGCAGTTCTCCCAGAACATCGTACATCTCCTGGTAATTTTCCACCAGAAGGGCTTTGGCCGCCTCCTCCGGAGGCATCTCGGAAACTGCTCCGTCTCCCGCATGATCTGTAACGTTATAGGTTGTATTTCCAGTATTCTGCCCTGCTGTCCCTGCCGTTCCATCGCGGTCCGTTTCGCCTGCCGGGCCGGTATTTTCATTGCTTTCTGACTCTCCGGTCGATGCTGCGGAATCATCTCGGTCTGTTTCGCCGTCTGCGCTGTCTTCCCTGTCCGGTCCGTTTCCCGCCTGCTCTGTATTTCCCTGTTCTGCCCCGCCAGTCTCCTGATTCCCCGCTTCCTCTTCCCTTATGATCTGCAGTTCCTCCTCATCCGCCGCCATATCCTCCGGCCTTACTTCCTCCTCCTCTTCCGGAAACCTGACAATCTCCGCCTTTTCCTCAGGATACAACATCCTGTTGATCACAGGTTCCAGCAGCAAAAACGTAACGCATGCCACCAGACCAAACACCATGGCCATCACCACTGTGATCGCTGTTCTGCGCGCTAACTTCTTCCGGTTGACAGGTCTCTCCTTTATTTTCTCCTGTAAAAAAGTGATTTCCGAAGTGATCTCCGAATCCAGATCGGACTGCTGCATTTTGGGATCTTTTTCCTGCATAATAAACTCCATCCTGCCTGATACTTATATCACTGCTTACTTCCGGGCAGCTACTCTCCGGTTTCTAAAAATTGCCCGCCTCTTACGTTAGTATACGCGATTCCCAAAAGTCTGTAAAGTTTTTCCCATAAACTGATTGGATATGGTATAATGTCCACGAAGGCAGTGAGCAGTGCGCAAAAAGTCAGATAAAAAGATGCGTTGTGCTCGCACATAAGCAGATTTTTATCTGGCTTTTTGCATAGGGCGTACGCCCGTGAGCTCGGAAAACCTTTGGTTTTTCGAGCTTGCACTGCGGACATGATATATATCGTAACGAGGTAACCCCATGAACGATAAAGCACTGAAAGTATTGGAATTTCACAAAATTATAGAACTGTTGGCGGAGAGGGCCACATCCGAACCGGGGCGCAAAATGTGTCTTGGCCTGCGTCCTTCCGTTGTCCGCTCCACGATCGAATCCTGTCAGCAGGAGACCGAAGACGCCACATCGAGACTTCTGCGCAGAGGCGCCACAAATTTCGGCAGCAATAAGGATCTGGGATTTTCCCTGAAAGGGCTGGAGGTGGGCAGCACCCTCTCCGTATCCGAATTATTAAAGATCGCCATGCTGCTTGAAAATGTGGCGCGCGTCAAAAACTACGGGAAAGAGGACGCCCGCACGGTATCTTTGGAGGACGGCGCGCAGGACGGCGATTCTCTCACTCCTTATTTCGATGCCCTGGAGCCCTTTCACGCCCTTTCCTCGGAGATCAGGCGCTGCATCCTTTCCGAGGAGGAGATTGCAGACGATGCAAGCAGCAATTTAAAGAGGATCCGAAGAGAAAAATCTTCCACCGGCGACAAAATCCACAGCCAGCTTCTGTCCATGATAAACGGTTCCTGCCGCACTTACCTGCAGGACGCTGTGATCACCCAGCGGGGCAACCGCTACTGTATTCCCGTAAAGGCCGAGTACAAAGCCCAGGTGCCCGGCATGGTGCACGACCAGTCTTCCACCGGCTCCACCTACTTTATCGAACCGGCGGCGGTTGTGGCATTAAATAACAGATTAAAGGAACTGGAGGCAGCGGAAAAGGATGAAATTGAAGTTATTCTCGCAGGCCTCAGCGCACAGACTGCTGAACACTGCGCTGAAATTCTGGAGAACTGCCGCCTCATGACACTGCTTGACTTTATTTTTGCCAAGGCCTCCCTGGCCCTTGACATGAGCGGCTCCCGTCCGGTCTTTAATGAGGATCATTATATCAATATCCGAAAAGGGCGGCATCCGCTGATTGACAAAAAGAGCGTCGTTCCCATCGATATTCAGCTGGGGAAAGATTTTGACCTGCTTGTGATCACCGGACCAAACACCGGCGGCAAGACGGTCTCTTTAAAGACCGTGGGCCTTTTTACGCTGATGGGACAGGCCGGCCTGCAGATCCCCGCCCTCGACCGCTCGGAGCTTTCCGTTTTTCGGGAAGTCTATGCGGACATTGGCGACGAACAGAGCATCGAGCAGAGCCTTTCGACCTTTTCCTCCCATATGACAAATATTGTGCAGATTTTAAAAAATGCACAGGAAAACTCCCTCTGCCTTTTTGACGAACTGGGGGCAGGCACGGATCCCACGGAAGGCGCGGCCCTGGCCATCGCCATCTTAAATTATCTGCATGATAGAGGCATACGCACCATGGCCACAACCCACTACAGCGAGCTGAAAGTATATGCATTGTCCACAAACTTTGTGGAAAACGCCTGTTGTGAATTTAATGTGGAAACATTGCGGCCCACTTACAGGCTGTTGATCGGCATTCCCGGCAAAAGCAACGCCTTTGCCATTTCCCGCAGACTGGGACTGCCAGAACATATTATTGACGCTGCCCGCTCACAGATCAGCGAGGAGAAGGAAAGCTTTGAGGACCTGATCGCCGATCTGGAAACCAGTAAAGTCACTATTGAAAAAGAAGAAGCGGAGATCCGTTCTTATAAACAGGAGATAGAGACTCTGAAAAAACAGCTGGAAACAAAGCGCGAAAAACTGGATGCTTCCAGAGATAAAATTTTGCAGGAGGCACATGCCCAGGCCCGTGACATTTTACAGGAAGCAAAAGATACAGCCGATGAGACGATCCGCGCATTCCAGAAGGCCGGTCCCGGCGCTTCCATGAAAGATCTGGAGGCTTCCCGTCAGAAACTCAGAAAACAGATCGATGAAAAAAACAGTAAGCTGTCTATAAAACATACGCCGAAGCCGGAAAACGCCAAACCCTTAAAGGCCTCCGATGTCAAACCGGGAGATGCGGTAAAGATCCTTTCCATGGGGCTCAAGGGTACCGTCAGTTCCCGGCCCGACCACAAGGGCAATCTGTTTGTACAGTGCGGTATTATCCGAACCCAGGCCAATATAAAAGATATCATTCCGATACAGGAAAACGATGTGACCGGTCCTTCCAATTTAAGAATGAGTAAAACCGGCACCGGCAGCATGAAGATGAGCAAATCCCTGTCCGTCTCCACAGAGATCAATCTCCTTGGCATGACCACAGACGAGGCCCTGTCTCAGCTCGACAAATATCTGGACGACGCCTACCTTGCCCACCTGCCAAGCGTCCGCATCGTCCACGGCAAAGGCACCGGCGCACTCCGAAACGCTGTCCAGAGGCATCTGAGAGGCGTCAGATATGTGGAAAGCTTCCGACTCGGGGAACACGGGGAAGGTGACGCAGGTGTCACAATTGCGGTCTTCAGGAAATAGAGGTGGGAGGGGGTTGTGAAAACCGGACTCCGGGATGAAAATAAACAACATGATAATGCAGGTAAAAATCACACCATATAAACTTTTTAATAAAACAGCAGGAGGGCGCCATGGCAGTAAAACAAAAAATATTAATTGTAGATGACGACAGCAACATTGCGGAGCTGATCTCTCTTTATCTAACAAAGGAATGCTTCGAGACCATGATCGTGGGCGACGGGGAATCGGCACTTCTGGCAGTGGACAGTTTCCGCCCGAATCTGATGCTGTTAGATCTGATGCTTCCGGGCATCGACGGTTATCAGGTCTGTCGGGAGATCCGCGCCAGATCTGCTCTGCCTATCATCATGCTCTCCGCAAAGGGTGAGATCTTTGACAAGGTACTGGGGCTGGAGATGGGCGCTGACGACTATATGGAAAAGCCTTTTGACTCCAAGGAACTGGTGGCAAGAGTCAAGGCTGTACTGCGCCGCTATAAACCTGCCGTACAGCTTCCGCCGGATCCGGATATCAAATGTGTGGAATATCCCGATCTTGTCGTCAACCAGACCAACTATTCCGTCCTCTACAAAGGACATCCGGTGGAAATGCCGCCCAAGGAGCTGGAACTTTTATATTTCCTGGCTTCCTCCCCGAATCATGTTTTCACAAGGGAACAGCTTCTCGACCAGATCTGGGGTTACGAATATATCGGCGACACAAGAACTGTGGACGTACATATCAAACGTCTGCGGGAAAAGATCAATGATCACGAGAGCTGGAAGCTTGCCACGATCTGGGGCATCGGCTATAAGTTTGAAGTGAAATAGCGGGCAGTCTGCCCGTACTGCGAGTTTGGCAGAGCCAAACCCCAAAGCAGTGAAGTTCCCGAGGCGCTGCGCAGGAGGCCTGATTATGCGAAAAACTCTCTACCTGAAATTCATACTGGCATACCTTATTTTCGGCTTCTTCGGCTTTGTCGTGGTGGCTACCTTTGCGTCCAGTCTGACACTGGATCACATCAAAAAGAACCATGCGGAATCCCTCTACAAAGAAGCAATTCAGATCGCCAACACTTACGCCTCCGATCTCTACAGCAACCGCACCTCGCTGGATACCGTAAAAAATCAGATCGATGCCCTGGCTGTCTATATGAACAGTACGATCTGGATCATCAATCCCTCCGGACGCATGGTGCTTGACTCCTCTGCACCCCTCGATTTAGAAAAGGAAACCGTGATCGAAAATTTTGATTCCACGGCGACCGCCGGTTCCTATTATACGGAAGGAACATTTTTCGGTTACTTTGAAAACGATATGCTCAGCGTATTTGCGCCGATCACCTACAATTACAGGGTGCAGGGCTATGTGATCATTCATATGTCCATGGCTGTTATGGAAGACGAGGCAAACAGCTTTTTAAACATTTCCTACATTATGCTGCTGATCCTCTTTGTTCTGTCGCTGATCATTCTGATCTTTTTTACGGAGATCGTCTATGTTCCGCTAAAAAAGATCATTTCCGCCACCGAACAGTATGCTTCCGGCAATATGCACTATGAATTTTCGGTGGAAAGCGCGGATGAAATGGGCTATCTTGCGGCCTCTCTGAATTATATGGCAAATGAGATCGCCCGAGCGGAGGACAACCAGAAAAAATTCGTTGCCAACGTATCCCATGACTTCCGCTCCCCGCTCACCTCTATCCGCGGCTATCTGGAAGCCATGTTAGACGGCACGGTTCCTCCGGAACTGTATGAAAAATATCTGAACATTGTGTTAAATGAGACCGAACGTCTGAAAAAGCTGACGGATTCCCTGCTCACCCTGAATAATTTGAATACCAAAGGCGTCTATCTGGAAAAATCAGTTTTTGATCTCAACACAACGATCAGAAATACGGCGGCAACCTTTGAGGTTGTCTGTAAAAACAAATCCATCGCCATCGAACTTGTACTCACCGGGGAGGCCATGCCCGTGGAGGCCGATATGGGCAAGATCCAGCAGGTCCTTTACAACCTTTTAGATAATGCCATCAAATTCAGTCCCCAGGACTCCATCATTAAAATAGAGACCACCGAAAAGAAAAACAAGGTTTTCGTATCGGTGAAAGACCGCGGGATCGGTATCCCCAAGGAAGACCTAAAACTGATCTGGGACCGTTTCTACAAGTCCGATCTCTCCCGCGGCAAGGATAAAAAAGGCACCGGCCTTGGTCTCTCCATCACAAAGGAGATCATCATGGCCCACGGAGAGCACATCAATGTGATCAGTACCGTGGGTGTGGGAACGGAATTCATCTTTTCCCTGCCGGTGGCGGAGGAAGAAGATTAGAATTGCCTTTTATGCGTATTGTCAATTGAAGCATGCCTTTTTCTTCCTGTTACAATGTGCATCACAGCCGTCGCCGCAAGCAATCCGCCCCCCAGCAGATAAAACGCCGCATTCACAGAATAGTGGTCCCCCAAAAATCCTGTCACGGGGCTCGCCGCCACCATCAGCACCGAATAACACATACTGCCTACGCTGACTAAAGTCGCCCTGTAATCGCTGGAAAATTCCCTGTTGACATTCTCGCTGACCGTGATCTCTGAAAATCCTTCGCACATCCGCACAACGCAAGCCCCGATTAGAACAACAATAAGTACATTGCTTCCCACAAGGCAGGTTCCGATGCCGCTGATTATCCCGCAAAGCAGCAGCGCTTTTGACAGCCTGCTCCTGTTTTTTGCCGCAATTCTCGTACCAAGTGCTCCTGCAAGAGGAATCACAACTAACGGTATCCCGATAAAGCTTTTCGGCCAGCCGCAGTTTACAAGATGCTCCTGCAAATACATCATAATCAGATAGCAGGGACATCCAAGAGCCGCATCGGCAAACAGTTTTGCCATGGTCTTTGGGTTTTTCCTGATAAAAGTAACGGTTTCGCCAATATGCTGTTTCCATCGCCTGCCAAGCTCATGCAGTCCCTCTCTATACCTTTTCCCTGTCTCCTTCTCTGTCCGCAGCTTCTGTCTCTCCGTCACCGCAGGCTCCCGCACAGGCAGCACAAAAATCACGGTACACAGATACAGAAACACGCTGATATAATAAGTATACCGGTACCCCATCATAATGGCGATGGGGCTGGCCAGACAGGAAAGAGCGCTTGCCGTCCTGGCAATTAAGCTGATGTTTGACCACACTTTTTTGTAGCCGCTCTCACGGCCCGCCTCCAGCAGGCTGTCATAAATCAGCGCCTCTTCCGTTCCGGAAGCCAGATTCAGGCTGAGCGCCGAGAAGATCATGCCGCAGTAAACAAATCCCCTAAAACCTTCCAACGTCATAAAAACTGCCGAGCACATACCCACGATTCCTGACAGGATAAGCGTACGTTTCCTGCCGAACAGATCCGCCGCCATGCCGCTGGGGACCTCAAAGAGCATGCTGGTAATATGGTAAACGCCCTCCGCAGTTCCCACCTCCGCCAGAGAAAATCCTCTCTCCAGCAGAAAGATTACCCAGACTGCGTCCACCATGCGGAAAGCTAACGCAGCCTCGTAAAGGTACATCAGTACCGTCTGCTTTTTTATATCCATAATCAATATTCTCCTATCCAAATCAAACCGGAACAACTGCATTTCATTGTCACAGTTTTAAAATCAAAAATTTTGGAATCATCGCCCCGAAAAGGGCATAAAGATAGCCGGAAAGAATCAAATGTTTCCTTTAAAAATTAAAATAGTACACATTTTCCAGCCCATAGTAAAACTCCTGCCATGTCAATATACACGAATAATATCATGCATCCGGCAATCCGTCAACTTCAAATTTTTTTATTTCCCGACATTTTTATAAACATTTTTGCAGGTTTTCCTGTCAAATGCAATCCTTCCACTGCAGTCTGTGCAGTTCCCCTTCTCTCTGCATTCCCTGAAACCCATTCTGCCTGAGCGCCTCGTACAGCACCACTGCCACGGAGTTGGAGAGATTTAGCGACCGGATACTGTCAAGCATCGGGATCCTGATACAGTCTTCTTCATGCTCCACCAATATCTCCTCGGGAATCCCGGCACTCTCCTTACCGAACATGAAATAATCCCCCATACCGAACTCCGCTTCCGTATAGACCTTTTTGGCCTTTGTGGTGGCAAACCAGATCTTTGCACCGGGATGTTTCTGACGAAACTCTTCAAAGTTAATATATCTTGTAACGTCAAGATTTTCCCAGTAGTCCATTCCTGCCCGCTTAATTGATTTTTCGTCCAATCTGAATCCCAAAGGCTCAATCAGATGCAGCCCCGTCCCAGTCGCAACGCAGGTCCTGCCGATATTGCCCGTATTTGCCGGTATCTCCGGCTGATGTAATATGATGTGCATTCTTATATCCTCACCTTTATCAGAATTAACTCCTATATAAATTCCCGGAAAATATATAAAATCTTTTGCAATTTCCTATATAAAATTAGAAATAGCGGTGCCAGACAGCGACGCATTCATTCTCCTGGAATGATCTAACACTATCGCAATTTCCTATGAAAGAACAATTGCAGGGAGTCCGATACAGACTCCCTGCGTTTTTACACAGCACATATATTATTATTGACCTACTTTATGCTACGCTCCTCTTTCTCTTTCCGCAGTCTCTCCACAAAATCCCGAAGCCGCCCGATCGCCACTTTCAGATTTTCTAACGAATAGGCATAGGATATTCGCAGAAACCCTTCACCGCAGGCGCCAAACGCTGTGCCTGGCACCACCGCCACCTTCTCCTCCATCAGAAACCTTGTGGCAAACTCGTCGCTTGTCATCCCAAACTCCTGAATGGACGGGAATATGTAGAACGCGCCGAAAGGTTCAAAACATTTCAGGCCCATCTCCTGAAACTCATGTACCAGATAACGGCGGCGCTGGTTATAGGCCTCCCGCATCTCCTGTACATCCTCGTCTCCGTTTTTCAGCGCCTCCACCGCCGCATACTGGCTTGTGGTGGGCGCGCACATGATCGCATACTGATGCACTTTCAACATCTGCTCGATAATATCCGCCGGTCCGCAGGCATAGCCCAGACGCCAGCCCGTCATCGCATAGGCTTTGGAGAAGCCGTTGATCAGGATCGTTCTCTCCTGCATGCCGGGCATCTGTGCGATGGAAATATGCTTTTCCTTGTAGGTCAGCTCCGCATAGATTTCGTCGGACATCACAAAAATGTCTTTTTCCACACAGATCTTTGCAATCTCCCGCAGATCCTTCTCCTCCAGGATCGCACCTGTCGGGTTATTCGGAAACGGTAGCACCAGAATCTTCGTCTTCTCTGTGATCGCATCTGACAGTTCTTTTGCCGTCAGCCGGAAGTCATTCTCTTCCTTCAGATCGATGATCACCGGAACGCCTCCCGCCAGTACCACACAGGGTTCATAGGAGACATAGCTGGGCTGAGGGATCAGCACTTCCTCCCCGGGATTCAACATCACGCGCATCCCGATATCGATGGCCTCCGAACCGCCCACCGTGATCAGCACCTCTTTCATCGCATCATATTCCAGATTCTGCCGTCTCTTTAAGTAATTGGCGATCTCCTGTCTCAGTTCCTTTAATCCCGAATTGGATGTATAGAAAGTACGCCCTTTTTCCAGCGAGTAAATGCCCTCATCCCTGATATGCCAGGGCGTATCAAAATCCGGTTCGCCCACACCAAGAGAAATGGCCTCCGGCATCTCACTGACAATATCAAAAAATTTTCGGATCCCCGAAAACGGAATATCTACTACTCTATCAGCTAACGGATTTCTCACGGTGTCACCTTCTCTCTCGTATCCTCATATTTCTTTTCCAGAATTGTTCCATGGTCTTTGTACTTTTTCAGGATAAAATGTGTCGCTGTGCTGATCACGGTCTCCAGCGTAGACAGCTTGTCGGAAACAAACGCAGACACTTCCCGCAGTGTCTTCCCCTCCAGAGATACCAACAGATCATATCCGCCGGAGATCAGATAAACTGCATGCACTTCCGGATATTTGTAGATCCGCTCTGCGATCTTGTCAAATCCCTGTCCCCGCTGGGGTGTTACGCGCACCTCAATCAGGGCGGACACCTTCTCCACGCCCACTTTGTCCCAGTCGATCATCGTATGATAGCCGCAGATCACCCCTTCGGCTTCGCATTTCTGCAGTTCCTCAACAATCGTGGCCTCATCCACACCCAGTATCACCGCCAGCTCCTTTAAATCAATACGGCTGTTCTTCTCAATAATTTTCAATAATTGCTCTCTCATGACTGTTCCTTTCTGCTTACCAACTCAAGCGCATCCTCATAATGTTTCTCCAGATAGCGCCTCTCTTCTCCATTTATGACAACTCTGTCATTATTCTCCGTTGTCACTCCTATGATCTCCGAAAAGATCCCTTTTTCCTGCAAACCGGCCTTTACCCTGCCGCCATTGTCCGCAAGCAGCAGACAGCTTCCTTCCGACTGCATCTGGTATGGGTTCACATCAAAAAAATTGCAGATCTCCACGGTCTCCTGTCTGATCGGGATACTTTTCAGATCTATTTTCAGTCCGACGCCCGCCGCTTTTGCGAGATTCCAAAGCCCCGCAAAAACACCGCCCTCCGAGAGGAGATACATCCCTGTAATTCCCTTTTCCGAAAAGCTGTATGCGCTGCAGTCGTCGGACTTTCCGGCCGGTGCGGCCTCCGGTATCTGCCCCAGAAACCTTTTCCGGTTTTTTGCCCCCTCCAAAAAGGAAGCCGGATATCTGCTCCGCAGCTGATCATATTTTTCACATGCCAAAATTGCGGAACCGGACAGTCCCGCAAAACCGGTCATTACAATATCCATATCGCCAAACTTCTTCCGCTTTTCCTTTTCGGACATCTCCTGAAGGCCGCAGAAGTTTACAAAGAAACCGTCAGCCATCCGTTGCACCTGTTCCCGGATCTTCCGTGACGCCAGTCGGGGGCTGTCCCTCCGCAGGCGGTTGTCCCTCTGCCGGCGGCTGCGCCCCTGCTGCTGCCGCTGCCTGCTGTGCAAGGATCGCTCCAGCCACCGCTTTTACCTGATCGATGCTGCCCGTTGCTATGGCCTCCTGGATCTGAGCCGCTGCAACAGGATCCGCCGTCGCTGTGCCCACGGTTGCCGTACGCGGAACCGCCGCATAGGAGCTGCTGTTCACCTGCTCTCTGCTGACTTCCACGCCGTTCTCCTTCACCACTTTCCACAGACGCGCCTTATAGCCGATATGCACGGACTGTACATTCACATAACCTATCGGATCCCCGGTGGGTATGATCTTTTCTGCGGGCGGCACATTTTTTTCCAGTACTTCACTGATATAGCTCACTTCCCTGTTTGCCGGTCTGTCCTCCACGCCGTAGATCGTAAACGTGATCGTCTTGTCAGAAGAGGTGGTTCCCTCTATATAGATCGGATATTCCTTATTATTCGTAAATTTAAAATCCTTCCCGCCGGATTCGGAGATCGCCGCATCCTCCGAGGGCTCCACGTAGCTCACGATCATGGAGTGGTTGCTGCGCTCGTCTACCTGCAGTTCCGCTTTCAGTATCGCATTGTAAAGCGTTGTCGATACCTGACAGATTCCCCCGCCCAGGCTCTCCACAACCTGTCCGTTCAGATAGGAACCGGCCAGCTCATACCCGTTCGCCGTGGAAAAGGGCGTGATACATTCCAGAACCGAGCACTGCTCCCCCGGATACAGCGTGATCCCGTTCAAATGACCGCAGCCGGTCTTAATATTCGTCACACGGGAAGGCCCCGACGACTTGTAGGCCGTCGTCGCTGTCCCCAGCACATCCTTTACCTTGCTTAAGGTTTCCGCATTTCCACGAGGCTCATCCAACGTCACCACCAGATTGATGGATGCATTGCCATAGTCCCAGCTGTCGGTCAGATAATTTACAATGGCTTCTTTGGATTTCTCCACATCCAGCACATGCCCTGTCTGTCCTTCCGTAATCTGGAACCCGCTCTCTGTCTTTGTCAGGGAAGCTTCCACTGCCTCCTGGTTATAAGTTTCACTGAGAGAATGCAGAATGCCCTCTATCACATTTTCATCAAAAGAAACATGGAGCGGGTAATTTTGCCCTTCTTTTTTCAGATCTGCAAGAGCTTTATAACGTTGCACAATATTGCCGCGCTTTCCGAGCATCGCCGCCTCTTCCAGCGCCCCGTCATTTTCCCATGCAATACCGAACTCGCCGGCTGTCCCTACCGTATCCTGACCGCCTTCTAATCTGAGGGTGATCGGTACGCTCTGCAGGGAATCCACATAGGCAGCCACAGCGCTTTCCGCCTCCGGGATGGTCATGCCCGAGACATCGATGTCTCCGACCGTCACACCCGCTTCGATTTTACAGTCCTTTCCTGCCGCCTTCACATCTGATCCAGCGTTTAACAGGCTGACTGAAACAATTGCTGCCATAAAAATTGTTTTCCACCATTTTTGCATATTGCCCACCACATTTCCTGAATTTGCTTTACTTTATAATATCCACAGACTGCCATACAATTCAATGGATAATATCCCTAAAGTTATTCCGTTATTTTCCGAATTCTTATTGATTTTTTCACCTGTTACCCGTTATACTGAATAAAACAACGCTCTGCGCCCGCTTTCCTGCTTTTCCTTAACGGAAAATCCGCAGAGTCCTCAGATAAGATACAGCAATACTGATGCCAGCATGGCCAGAACCAGTAAAATAATGATAATACCCGAAATAATGCGAACGGATTTTTTATTTTTATTGAACATGTTATTTACTCCCATCCGGGGAACGAATTACTCTCCGGCAACTTAGATCCGCCCCTGTTACCTGCGGAAATAATCAGAAAGGATCCCCTGTATATTTGGGATAATTATATATGAAATACCCTTTTTTTGCAAGTTTTATCGTCTTTGGCTTTCTGTTTTCCTTTTCTCTGAAAAAGAGAACGAAAAACGAAAAGAAATATGTGGAGAATTTCTGGGAGCGTGAACGTCTCGCAGACTCTACCAGGCGAAAGTCCCTGGAAGCTCTGGACTATATCGCCATCCCGTTCCATGATCTGCCGATGGATGTTATGGCAGATCTGCCGGAAGTGCAGGAATTTCATAAAAAGCTGCAGGAACTTTCCGGAAAAAAGATCGTCAATTTTGCAGGTTTTTCCAACACTGAGCTAAAGCTTACTTACGGTGCGCCGAATATTCAGCTGCTCTCTGAATATGATGGAAATTTTGAAGAACTGATCACTCTGCTGCAGGAATGGGCTTCCTTTTTGCTGCAAAACTGGGGAGAAGCCGCCCAGACCTGTCCGGAAGAAGAGCGGAAACAGGCCGCAAAGGTTATTCTTGCTTACGCAGTCTCTGTGGGAAGCGATATTGCCGCTACCTACGAAAAGCTGGTGAAGCTCTATCTGGATTGCGGGGAGACTGAAAAGCTGCCTGATCTGAAGGAGAGGGCGGAAAAAATCAGGTCGCTCTCGAAGGGGCGGATTATTGCGATGATTGAGGAGGCGGAAAAAGTATAGGGCGAGATAGATGGATGCGGACGCCGGGATGAAAATATCTCTCCCGGCTGGTTCTTCCATGCCATTTCGTTTAATTTTGCAGTTGAATCGTGGTGTAGTGTGCAGCGTGGTTCAGGGGATCTCTCATTTCGTAATCGAATAGTACAAAGGTCTCTGGTTCGGCATGTAACCGTTCCAATTGTATTTCATCTATCCATTTTTCATCCCACACCGGATAAGAAAACAACTCCATATGCGTCATGCGCATCATCTGTTTGCTGTCATAGCCTTTCTCCGCATAGGATGAGAGCAGATCGGGGGTATCTTTCTCCTTCCGGTAAAAGGCCGAAATTTCCTGATAATATGCACGAATGTCCTTCGCAAAAGATGGTCTGCTCTTTGCCTTTTCCCGCAGATAAAGATCAAAGGTCAGAAGTTCCCGGAACAGTGTTTCCATTTTCCGGCATAAATCCTCGTTCCATTTCTGTTTTTCACACTGCTTTTGTATGATACTTTCTGCAAATTCCAGTATCGCCTCATAGCGGTAACTTCTGGCTGGGTTGTTTATAAAAAAGCCTTTGTCCTCATGGAAATTCGCCAGGCTTAAGAACATGTCATAAGGATCCTCAAATAATTTCTGAAGCGCCGGGAGCGTATGGGTGAACTGGCCGCTGTTATAAAACAGCTCCAGCATTTTTTCCACTTTTTTCAGTTCCTGTACATCCTCATAGCTGAGCCACTTTGTGTAGAGCACTTCATAGGGCGGTTCGGACTGACAGACAATGCCGTATTCCTCCGCTCTGTCGTACATTTCAGATCCTTTTAACAGCTTCAGAAAGCCAAGCTGCAGCTGATCCGGCCGCATGGCATAGACATCGTTGAAGGACTTTCTGAAACTCTGCATATTTTCATAAGGCAGTCCGGCGATCAGGTCAAGATGCTGGTGGATCTTGTGAAGTTTATGAATTGACATGACTGTCATTTTCAATTTTTCCAGGTTTGCCGGGCGGTGGATCGCATCTAACGTCTCCTGATTAGTGGTCTGCACGCCGATCTCCAGCTGGATCAGCCCCGCCCTCATCTGGGAGAAAAGGGCCAGTTCTTCCTCCCCCAGAAGTTCGGCCGCTATCTCAAAATGAAAATTTGTGACACCGTTGTCATGTTCTAACAGGAAGCGCCAGATCTGCAGGGCGTGCTCTCTGTTGCAGTTAAAAGTCCTGTCGATAAATTTCACCTGTTTTACTTTTCTGTCCAGAAAATACTGCAGTTCCCGCTTTACCAGCTTAAGACTTCGCAGACGCACCTGTTTCTCTATGGAAGACAGGCAGTAACTGCACCGGAAAGGACAGCCGCGACTCGACTCATAATATAGGATCTTATACCCCGCCTGCTCCCGCTCCGCCTCATTCAATTCCTCATAGTAAAAGGGAAGTTCGTCCATCAAAAGGGGGGCCCGAATTCCGAAAGATCCGCATCTTGTGACAGTCCCGGGAATCGCTGGCTCCGTCTCTCCGAATTTTTTTCTCCAGGCTGCATTCCATTCGCCAGTTTCCTCTTTCCCTCGATCCGGCTCCCGGAATTCCTTCGCTGTTGTCACTCCTTCCTCACGGCCCAATTCCTTAAGCTCTTTCTCACGTTCCACATACCACTGCAGCAGCTCCCGAAAGGTCTCTTCCCCCTCCCCTGTCATGATCCCCGTCACTTCCGGAAGCTCCTCAAATAATCCCTGATATTCGTAGGAGACCTCGGGTCCGCCCAGCCAGATCGGTACCTCAGGCCGCAGCTTATGAAACTCTCTGATCAGCCTTTTCACCATGGAAATATTCCAGATATAGCAGGAAAATCCTACTGCATCCGGCCTCCTCCGATACAGATCCGCCAGAATGTCCTCCGCCTGTTGATTGATCGTATATTCCGCCAGCTCGATATGTTCCCGCAGTTCTTTTCCCGCATAACTTCTGAGGCTGTACACCGCAAGCCCCATATGAATATATTTCGCATGAACCGCAACCAATAAAAATTTCATACCGACACTCACCCGTTTTGCTCTTATCGTTCAATAGTGTTGAACATTTCGGAATGCCTGTAAAAAATAAGGCATACCAGATTTAATTTCCGATATGCCTGTCCACACTTATACTGCATCCCATTTATTATCCGGTAATAAGGGACTGAAATACCCTTTAATGCAATTAGGGTTGACGATGCACAACTGTACATGCGATTTTTCCATAATCCCGGATTCCAGATATACCGGTTTTCCCTCTATAAAAATACCTCTGACACTGTCATATCCTTTTTTGTTTAACTCCGCATTGTATTCATGAATATGCTGAATAACTGCACAGTCTAACTCCCGCAGCAAAATATCACTGTTTCCCTTATCAGAAAAGTGTTCCCATTGTCCCGGACCCTGTTGCACTATTTTTTCTTTTGGATGCAGTTTTTAGTTAAAATTTTCAAATGAAACTTTTTTGCCTGACTGTGCTCCATATTTTTTAATTTTTGCAGATACTCTTTCATTACATTTATACAGGCTACTTTTTCACACTCAATCATTTCAACAGATGGCATTGATACGGCAAAATCTGTAGAAAGCATGTGTACATGCAAATTTATTTAACAACATTATAGAACAAATACTACCGGAATACAACAAAAACATCCTGATGACCAAAAACAAAGCGCCCTCACAATCCTCTGTGAAAGCGCCCCGTTTTTGGATTTATTATGAGAGTAATCAATCCTTCATCTTATCTTTGTTGTTCAGGATTTCAAAAACAACTGCCGCCAGAAGCACAATACCCTTGATCACCTTCTGCCAGTTGGCGTCGATGCCCATCAGGCTCATACCTAAGTTGATCACACCGATCAGCGTCGCACCGACTACCATGCCAAACACGCTGCCGGATCCGCCGTATGCGGAAACGCCGCCCACCACGCAGGCTGAGATCGCGTCCATCTCAAAGTTTGTTCCCACGGTAGAGTTCGCTGCTCTGGCTCTCGCAATAACTGCAAGGGCACTGATCACCGTCAGGATCGCCATGTTCAGATATGCCATAAACATGATCTTCTTCGTATTGATACCGGAAAGTCTCGTCGCCTCCCTGTTGCCGCCGATGGTATAGAAATACCGGCCAATGGTCGTCTTGGATGTGATAAACTGATAAATTAACACTACTGCCGCCACCCAGACTAACACCGTAGGAATACCGCCGGACAAGGCCAGCTTATAGGTAAACAGCAGGATCACGGCTACAAGGATCACTATCTTTGTGATCATCGCCGCCACACTGTCCACTTCATACCCTTTTTTCACCCTGTTCTTTCTCGCCATAAAGATCGAAACCACAACGATGACTGCTGCCGCTGCGCCAATGACAAGACAGGGGATATTCAGTACATTAATTGCTGTCTCAAAGAGCTTGCCCGAAAAAATCTTCAAAAAGCTGTCCGGGAACGGCGCAATACTGCCCGTTGAACTGTTCGCACTCAAAAGAGCTACCGCCCAGCCACGGAACGCCAGATACCCCGCCAGCGTAGCGATCCAGGGCGGAATGTTCATGTAGGCGATCAGATAACCCAGAACGATACCATAGATGATGCCCACAGCTAACATAATCAGGATTGCCAGACCCACATTCATCTCCTTCACCACCATGCAGATACCGCCGATGGCGCCCACAAAGCAGACAAAGGAGCCACAGGATAAATCGATGTTGCCGCCGGTCAGCATACACATTAACATACCCGTCGCCAGAATATAAACATAGGCGTTCTGTATGATCAGCGCGTTGAAATTAAGCGGTGTAAACATCTGTCCTTCTGTCATCAGTGTAAAGAAAAGATACACCAGAAGCAGGACAAATATCATGGTATTTTTTCGCAGTACAGATATCGCTTTATTCATTTTTTTATCCTCCTCCTTAATTCTTTTCTTTCTTGGACATGACATCAAAGATGATAGCAACCAAAAGCACGACGCCCTTTACCACACTCTGATAGTTCGCATTGATACCCATGATACTCATGCCCTGGTTGATCACGCCCATTAACGTGGCGCCGACCACCATGCCCATGATCGAGCCGATGCCGCCGTAAGCGGAGGCGCCGCCGATAAAGCAGGCCGCGATGGCGTCCATCTCATAGCCCTGCCCGTAGGTGGGCTGTGCCGAAGCCGCTCTCGCAATCGTCAGAATACCTGCCAGACCTGCTAAAAGCCCCATGTTCGCATAGGCAATAAAATAAACTCGCTTTGTATTGACGCCGGAAAGCCTTGTGGCTTTCTCGTTGCCGCCCACTGCATACAGATAACGGCCTATCGTCGTCTTTTTTGTGATATAAGAGTAGATCGTCAGGATGATCGCGATCCAGATCAGTGCGGCGGATATGCCCTTATAATTTGCCAGTTTATAAAACAGCCAGATGACAATCCCACTGATCAGAACAGTTTTTATCGCTTCTCCGATGAGGGGCGCCACCTCGTACCCCTTCGCCTTTCTGGAGATCCGGCCTTTCACAGTCAGCAGAATATAGGCTGCCGCCACCACGATACCTACCACAAGGCAGGTGACATTCAGCTCTCCGCTGCCGATGAAATCCGGCACATAACAGTCTGCGCCGCCGCCGAAAATATTTAAGAAAGCCGTATCGGTAACAGAAACCGCAAATCCCTGCAACACAACGTTGGATAAGCCTCTGAAGGCATACATGCCCGCCAGTGTCGCGATAAAGGGCGGTACTTTGATATAGGCGATCCAGAAGCCCTGGAACATTCCTACCAGCAGACCTACCACAAGCATGACCACAACCGCTACGATCATATTGCTGCCAGCCGCCATCATAGCCGCGCCGATGCCGCCTGTGAAGCAGACTACGGAACCCACGGAAAGATCAATATTACCCCCGGTCAGGATACAGCACAGCATACCCGTTGCCAGCACGAACACATAGGCGTTCTGAGAAATCAGGTTGTTGATATTCTGCGCAAACAGGATCTTTCCTCCTGTCCCGATCTGGAAAAACAGGATCACCAGAATCAGAGCAATGATCATGGTATACTTTTTAAATATATCTTTCACTTTTATGTTATCCATCTCCTATGCCCCCTCTCCCGATTTAATGATACTGCTCATGATCAGTTCCTGTGTCGCTTCCTCTGCGTTCAGTTCCCCGACGATCTTGGCCGCGTTCATAATATAAATACGGTCGCTCATCCCCAGCACTTCCGGCAGTTCCGAAGAGATCATGACAACAGATTTTCCCGCCGCCACAAGATCGTTGATAATGCAGTAGATCTCATACTTCGCGCCCACGTCGATACCCCTTGTAGGCTCATCCAGAATCAGCACGTTGGGATCCGCAAACATCCATTTTGCAAGCAGCACTTTCTGCTGATTACCGCCGGAAAGGTTGCCCACTTTCTGCTCTACAGTTGGACACTTTGTTTTCAGTTTGTCCCTGTACTCTTCCGCCACCTGATACTCTTTATCCTTGTCGATCACCATATGACTGCTGATACTGTCAAGATTTGCCAGAGAGGTATTGATCTTGATGGAATTGGACAGCACAAGACCGTTTCCTTTTCTGTCTTCCGTCACATAAGCCAACTTATTTCTGATCGCTTCCTGGGGTGTCTTTAACTGGATCTCTTTCCCGTCGAGCATCAGAGTGCCTGTGATGCCGGCGCCGTAGGACTGTCCGAAAATACTCATGGCAAGCTCGGTACGGCCCGCTCCCATCAGTCCATAGATCCCGACCACTTCTCCTTTATGTACGTTGAAGGAAACGTTGTCCACCACTTTCCTCTCGGGATAAAGCGGATGGTACACCGTCCAGTCTTTCACTTCCATGTTCACACTGCCGATCTTTACATTGTTACGCTTCGGGAATCGGTCTGTGATCTCACGGCCCACCATACCCCTGATGATCCGGTCCTCGGAAAACTCCGTGGTCTTCTTATCCATGGTCTCGATCGTGGAACCGTCACGGATCACCGTAATTTTATCTGAAACATACGCTACCTCATTTAATTTATGAGATATGATGATCATTGTCATACCCTGCTTCTTGAACTCTAACATCAGGTCGAGAAGTGCTCTGGAATCGGTCTCATTCAGGGATGATGTCGGTTCATCCAGTATCAGCAGTTTCGCATTTTTGGCGAGGGCCTTTGCGATTTCCACAAGCTGCTGCTTACCGGTTCCGATCTCCTTTACCAATACCTTGGAAGATTCTGATAATCCCACCATTTTCAGATACTTATCCGCTTCCGCATATGTTTTATCCCAGTCGATGGCGCCCTTTTTTCCCTGTTCATTGCCGAGAAACATATTCTCACCGATGGACATGTAAGGTACAAGCGCCAGTTCCTGATGGATAATAACGATTCCTTTCTGCTCAGAATCCTTGATTTTACCAAACTTGCAGACCTCGCCGTTATAGACGATGTCGCCTTCATAAGTACCGTAAGGATAAATGCCGCTCAAAACGTTCATCAGCGTAGACTTTCCGGCTCCGTTCTCTCCCACCAGAGAATGGATTTCTCCTTCTTCCACTTTCAGATTTACATTGTCAAGCGCCTTGACTCCCGGGAAGGTTTTGGTAATGTTTTTCATTTCCAACAATACTTTTGCCAAAATAACTCCCTCCAATCACTATAGATTACTCTCATATGAAAACTCAGGCGGGTATGAAAACCCGCCTGTATGTTGTTCCTTATACTGTTTCAGATAAAACTTCTTACTGCAGCTGATCCTCTGTGTAATAGCCGGAATCAATTAACAGCTCTTTGTAGTTGTTTGCATCTGCAAATACAGGCTCGCAAAGGAAGGAAGGGATCACGCCTGTTCCATTGTCGTAAGTCGTTGTATCATTTACTTCTACTTCTTCGCCGTTTAAGATCTGGCCTACCATCTTAACAACCTGAGATGCCAGAGTACGTGTATCTTTGAATACGGACATGGACTGTTTGCCAGCGATCATGTTCTTTGTATTTGCGATATCGCAGTCCTGACCTGTGATGATGGGATACTCGCCGTCATAGTTAGCTGCCAGAGCGTTTGTAACGCCGAGCGCTGTGGAGTCGTTGGAGCAAAGCCATACGTCAACATTGTTGCCGGAACCTTTTGCATAATGTGTAGACAGGATGTTCTCTGCTCTGGACTGAGCTGTCTCTGTTGCCCACTTCGGTGTACCAACTTCTTCAAAAGCAGTCTGACCGGACTGAACTACCAGCTTGCCGGACTCAATGTAAGGTTTCAGAGTATCCATAGCGCCGTTGTAGAAGAAAGGAGCATTGTTGTCACCCGGATCGCCTGCTGTGATCTCAAGGTTGAAAGGACCTTCCGCGTTGTCCAGATCCAGTGTATCTACGATATACTGTCCCTGTGTCACGCCTACTTTGTAGTTATCAAATGTTGCATAGTAAGAAACCGCATCGGAGTTCATCAGAAGACGGTCATAAGCGATAACCGGAATATTAGCTGCTTTTGCCATATCCAGAGCTTCGCCTAAGGAAGAAGCCTCGATCGCTGCGATAACCAGTACGTCTACCTCGCCGGAGATCATGTTCTCGATCTGAGCTAACTGCTGGCTCTCGTCGTTGCCGGCATACTGAAGGTCAACTTCGTAGCCTGCTGCTTCCAGTTCAGCCTGCATATTTGCGCCGTCCTGATTCCATCTCTGCAGATCCTTTGTCGGCATGGAAACGCCTACCTTTGTTCCTGCTGCTGCGGGAGCTTCCGCTTCCTCTGCGGGTGCTTCTGCCTCTTCTGCAGGAGCCTCTTCTGCAGGAGCCTCTTCTGCGGGAGCTGCTTCCTCTGTCTCTGCTGCCGGAGCCTCTGTCTCTGCTGCAGAGTTCCCGCATCCAACAAGTAAAGCTGCTACCATTGCTGTGCTGAGTAAAACACTAAGTAACTTTTTGGACATTGATATATCCTCCCTTTCTTTTATTTATGTGAACTGTTTCACATGGAGAAAAGCCCTTCCTGTCTGAAAAACGCTTTTCACGCTTTTTACTCTAACACAGCTTTATTAGCACTAACTTGTCACTTGCTTCACTTTTTCGTGTTCTTTTTTTGTCAATATGCACAAATCTGGATATTTTTGCAGTCAAAATTGTGCTAATCACAAAAAAATGCTAGTGTATCAGAACCGCAAATTCTGATACACCAGCATAACTCTCCTCTGCCTTATGACAGCAACCAAACCGCCTGCCTCCCCTTATGCTCACTCCTGCACATTCAGATAGACATCACCTTTCTGGTGATACTTACCGATAATGACCTCGTCCATATTTTCCTTCGTCACTCCCACCGGCTCAAGCTTTTCAAAGGGCACCTCATAGGTTCCGTCATAAATGGTATCCTCCGTCTCCGGCACCTCGTCCTTCGCCATTGCCACCGCCATTTCCGCCGCCCGCTGGGCAAGCAGCTCGATAGGCTTATAAACGGTCATATACTGCGTCCCCTCTACGATTCTCTGACAGGCCACCAAATCCGCATCCTGCCCTGTCACATAAACCTGTCCTGCCAGGCGGTTTTCCGACAGCGCCTTCACCACCTGCGTCGCAATGTCGTCGTTGCCGCACATAATACCGTCCGGCACATTCCCTTCCGCCAGATACTCACTGACAAAGTCAAAGCCGATCTCCGCCAACCAGTTATCCGCATAGCCTGTCCTGTCGATCGTGATCCCGGATCCCTGCAGCGCTTTCTTAAACTCACTGAAAACAAATGACACATTGTTGTCTGTGGGAGAACCGTTGATACAGATGACGGTTCCCTCATCCCCCAGAGCCTCCCTGAGATATTCCCCCATCAACTCTCCCACTCTTCTGTTATCAAAGCTGATGTAAAGATCCACATCCGCATCCAGAATCAATCTGTCGTAAGCGATCACTTTAATACCGGCTTTTTTGGCTTTCTCCACAACTTCGCTGAGCACATTACCGTCGATGGCAACGATTACAATAACATCCATCTCTTTCTCAATAAAATACTCAATCTGGGAGATCTGCTTATCCACTTCCCCGTTGGCATTCTGCACATTTACTTCCGCCCCCAGTTCCTGGGCCTTGGACACAAACAGGTCTCTGTCCCGCTGCCATCTCTCGATCAGAAACGAATCCATGGAAAACCCTATCTGGATCGCATCACTCTTCTCCATCTCCACATCTCCCTCCGGCATCACCTGCCCGCAGCCTGAAACTGACATAATCGTCATAACCCCCGCCAACAGCACCGCTAAAACATCTCTTATCTTCTTCACAACCACATCCTTCCCTCCCTTCTCATCAATTCCCCCCTACATTCTCCTTATACTCCGTAGGCGAAACCCCCTGATACTTCTTAAAGATCCTGCTGAAATAATTGGGATCGGAATATCCCGCCTCAACGCAGACCTCCTTGATACTCTTATCCGGATTTTTTAACAGCTGTTTTGCCCTGTCCATGCGGCGCCCCGTCACATACTCCACATAGTTTTCCCCCGTCTCCTCCTTAAAAAGTTTACTGAAATAATAGGGACTGATATTCAGTTCCCTGGAAATATCGTCAAGCGAAATATCCTTCTGAAAATGCCTGTCAATATACTCCTTTGCCTGTCTGATCAGATCGTTTGTATGATCCTTGCTGCCTTTGGTCATGATTGATGCAGCTCTCCGCATCTTATCCATAAACCATTTTTTCAAAAGATCATATCCCCTGATATCATGGACCTCCTGCAGATAGGTCTTTCTGCTGTTAAAACGGTACAGATGGCCGCCGCCGTGATACATGATGGACTCGCCGTTTAAAACAAATTCCAATACCTTCAGCTTGATACTCATCTCATCATCGCCGTACTGGCTTACCATCCAGTCAAAGAATTTATCCGCCTGTGCAAGACATTCTTCCATTTTGCCGTCCTGAAGCTTTTCAAAGATCGCCTCCTCCGTCTCCACCGGATAGTTCTCCTCATATTCCACGGCAATGGGCAGATCATCGGCATGTGCCACACTGCTCTTTGTGGAATATAGCGCTTTCAGAGCATCATCATAGGAATGTAACGCATCTTTCAGCTTTCCTACCCCCCCGATGCCAATTCGGAAAGACAGTCCTGTGGCCTTATTCATACTCCGCACTGCCATCCTGGACTTTTCTATCATTTCAATCCGCCTGTTATAATTCATCTTCCATTCGCCGGCAGGCATGAACACCGGAATTTTGTTGGCGCTCACATTTCCCACTACCGCTTCCGGAAAAGCATCTTTTAGAATCTCCCGTACCTTCGGATAGTAATCCATCTGCGTCTTCACACTTGTTCCCACGGCGTTTGTCATGTAGTTGCCCTGCTGCCTATCCCCGAACACCACCGCCAGCATATAGCCATACTGTGACGTGATTCCCAGCAGGTTCTTATAGTTCTCAATATCCTCGTCGAACCTCTCCTGCAGCAGAATGGAGTAGATAAACCCGTTTTCGATGATCGGCATAACCGTTTCCATGCGTTCCCTGATCTGCAGGTCGTTTTTGCGCCGCTCTCTCCTGATGTCGATCTCCCTCATGGCCCTCTCTATGACTTCCACCACGACTTTCTGGTTCACCGGTTTATTCAGATAGTCCAGAACGCCAAGGCTTATGGCTTCCTTCGCATAGTCGAATTTGTCGTAGGCAGTAAGCACCACAAAAATAGCATTTGCGGAAAATTTCCGGATTTCCCGCATTGCATCAATTCCATTGATCCCCGGCATCTGAATATCCATAAACACGATGTCCGGCCGGAAACGTTCCGCTGCCTCGATGGCTCCAAGTCCCGTTTTCGCCGTCTCCAGTTCGTATTTTCCACCGAAATTTTTCTGAATGATAAACTCCAGGGCATTTAAAACGATCCCCTCATCGTCCGCCAGTAAAATCCTGTACATACTATCCTCTTTTCTGACTGCATTTATTGTGAAGGCCCGCTCTCAGGTATAGAGCGGAACCTTCACGATAAACTCTGTCCCCTGGTCCTTCCCCGGGCTTCTTATCTCCATCACATCTTCTCTGCCGGTATAAAGCTTTAACCGCTCTATCACATTCCCCAGTCCAATACCATTGGAGTTGGATTTTAAATCCACCTCTTTCAATTCTCCCCTCAGGATCTGTGATATCTTTTCTTCACTCATGCCGATACCGTTATCCCACACCGAAAGGTAAATAAAATCCCCCTCCTGATAGACGCTCAGCCTGATCCTTCCCTCCCTGTCAATGTTCCGAATACCGTAATTCACCGCATTTTCCACAATGGGCTGTAAGATCATGCTGGGGACCTTCGCCTCAAGCACCCGCCTGTCCACTTCCTTCTCAAAATGGATCTCTCCCGTAAACCGCACATTCAAAATATAAATATAGTTATCCACCAGCCGTACTTCTTCGCCGATAGTAGTATCCTGATTCATCTTTTTAATATTATAGCGAAAAAAATCCGCCATATTTTCAATAAATTCCGTCGTCTTGTCCGCGCCCTCCATCATCGCAAGCTGAGCTCCCGCATTTAACGTATTAAACAGAAAATGGGGGTTGATCTGCGCCTGCAGTGTCATAAGTTCGGCCTCCCGCATCCTGCTTTCCATCAGCAGTTCCTTCTCCTTCATGCGGCTCTCCCGTTCCATGCTGTTTTTAATTTCCTGAATATAGATCTGAATGCTTGTGACCATCTTCTGGAATGCCTTGGAGACGATGCCTATCTCGTCCTCGCTCTCCACATTTCGGATCTCCACATTAAAATTTCCCGCCGCCACCTCGTTGGCCGCCCTGGAAAGCCTGATCAACGGGTATGTCATATTTCTTGTCAGCATAAATACCATGATCATATTGATCAGGCCAATGAACGCCAGAATCACCGTACTGACGATCTCCATATACCGCAGAGAGGACAGGAGTATCATATAACTGCCGGAGTTGTTTTTGAACTGCTCATTGTTCAGGGCGTAAATACAGTTCTGAATATCCCCGTAGATTTCCGTAGCCTCATCATAATAGATCTTATACCTCTCCACATTCCGGCCCCGCTTCGCCTGCACCGTCTCGTATACTTTTCCCAGATAGGCTTCCGACTGGGCCTTGATATTTTTTTCCGTGATCTTCACCGGATTGTTCTCCACCTGCTCATTCAGGCTCTCCAACAGTTCTCTGTACTCCTGATCCGCCCGGTAATAGGTGTCTAATGCATCCGACCCCTTTGTATCCAGATACCCCCTGACAGACTCATGCAGCGTCTGAAGCGCTTCCGACAGTTCATTCAGATTCAGATTGCTGACATAGACCTCGTCCACCCGAGCCATCATGGAATTGATGTTCATATACATAAACAGGTTCATCGCCAGTATAATGATCAGCGTAAACATAAAAGAGATCGTCAGCTTGATCTGAATCGAGGCGTTGTTCCATTTAGCCATCACCATTTTCCACCTCTGCCTCCTGCAGCAGTTCTCTCGCCTCTTCTCTTCCAATCACCCGTGTACTGATCGGTATATAGGCGCTGGTATAGCCGCTCTCATAATACTCCGTCAGAGCCTTCATACACTGTCTTCCGATCTCCTGCGTATCTACCTGCATCGTAGAATAGATGATCTGTTTTTCTACTGCATCTAAAATGGCGTCCGTAGTATAATAGCCTAGGATTTTCACCTCTCCCACCCGGTTATAGTCCACTGCAGCCTGATAAGTACACTCGGTATACACACTGTTGAGACAGACCATGATATCCGGCAGGTTTTCGCTGTCGATAAAAATATCACGAATGGCTTCCTCCGCGCTGAAAGCTTCCGAGGAATCGATTCTTTTTATTTCAATATCAGGAAGATTTTCCTCCCCCGGCCTGGCCTCGGAGAAGCTGTCTTGAATGGCAAGTGTGATCAGATTCTGTTTGGAATCCGGCATGCTGTCATCCTCCAGAATACAGATCTTTGGCGGTCTCTGTCTGTCGGTCTCTCTCTGCTCAAGCACAGTGCCATCCTCTGAAATACTTAATTCCGTCTCCTGCATCTGTCCGGAATCCATGATTTCCAGAATCTGTTTTCCGTATTCCAGCCCCAGATCATAGCTGTTGACGCCCACAAAGCACTGCCTGTCCGAATTCTCGATATCCTGCCGCAGGGAAACAACCATGATGTCTTTTCTCACCGCCTCATTGATTCTCTCCACCGTCTCCTCATTGTCCTCGCCGCAGAAAATAATACCGTCCACGGAAGAATTGATAGCGATCCGCAGCAGATCCTCCGTCTGATAATTTACGTTCAGGTTTTCCCCCAAGCGCTCCACATAGGCGTTGGATCTTTCTCCCTCCTCTTTCACCGCCGCATACACTTCATTCCAGAATTTCTGCTCTGCGTTATCCGTGATAAATACATAATGCCTGTCATAAACCTCATAAGTCCCTGTGTCTGCCTCGCTGACCTCCTTCATTTTTAAGGAAAAATAAACTGCGCAGAATAACGCTGCCAGAAGCATGATAATAAAGCCTGTCAGCATCACGCGAAAGGCTCCGCCTGCGGTTATATTTTTATTCTGAAAGTGATCTTTTTTCATTATCGCCGTTTCTGAATATTTTTAAAAAACCGCTCCCACATACGCTTATGCGGAAGCGGTTCACTATACCTCTACTACGAATTCCTTTTCATGCCGTCCGCGGCGCCCGGACAGTCCGCCGAAAATGCCTCTTTTCTGCGCCTCTTCCGTATCCCCGCGGATCCTGCTGCATCCTTAGCAGAACGGATTCTCCGCAGGATAAGGCAGGCTCTTCGGCTGGTTGTAGTTGATATCTTCCACCGGGACGCCCAAATACTTGAATACCTCAAACAGAGCTTTTCCGTAATGGCCGAATGCAACGGCACCGTGGTGAGGATAATTCTTCTCGATCAGCACATGACGGTAGAATCTTCCCATCTCTTTGATCGCGAACACGCCGATACCGCCGAAGGACTTTGTTGCCACCGGAAGCACCTCGCCCTGCGCCACATAAGCGCGCAGCTTGCAGTCCGCTGTAGACTGGAGACGGTAGAATGTGATGTCGCCCGGCATGATATCGCCCTCTAATGTTCCGTTTGTCACTTCAATGGGCAGATTCCTTGCCATGATCATCTGATACTTCATCTCACAGGATGACAGTTTCTTTGAGCAGGTATTGCCGCAGTGGAATCCCATAAAGGTATCCTTGTGGGTATAATCAAATTTGCCCTCGATGGACTCTTTGTACATATCTGCCGGCACAGAGTTATTGATGTCAAGCAGCGTCACGATATCATTGCTGACACAGGTGCCGATAAACTCGGAGAGACATCCGTAAATATCTACCTCGCAGGATACGGGAATGCCCATACCGGTCAGGCGGCTGTTCACATAGCAGGGAACGAAACCAAACTGTGTCTGGAATGCAGGCCAGCATTTTCCTGCGATAGCAACATACTTTCTGTAGCCTTTGTGCTCCTCCACCCAGTCGAGCAGCGTCAATTCATACTGTGCCAGTTTTCCCAGCACCTCGGGTTTCTTGTTGCCTGCGCCCAGCTCTTCTGCCATCTCGGCAACTTTTGCAGGGATCCTTTCATCATTCGCATGTTTATTGAACGCTTCAAACAGATCCAGTTCGGAGTTTTCTTCGATCTCAACGCCCAGATTGTAGAGCTGCTTGATCGGTGCGTTGCAGGCAAGGAAATTGAGCGGTCTCGGACCAAAGCTGATGATCTTTAAATCGGAAAGTCCGACTAACGCTCTCGCGATGGGCAGGAATTCGTTCATCATATCCGCACAGTCCTCTGCCGTCCCTACAGGATACTCCGGGATGTATGCGCCCACGTTACGCAGTTTCAGGTTGTAGCTCGCGTTTAACATACCGCAGTAAGCGTCGCCGCGGCCGCCCACCAGATCGTTCTGGCTCTCTTCCGCCGCCGCAATAAACATCTTCGGGCCATCGAAATGCTTTGCCAGAAGTGTCTCGGAAATTTCCGGACCGAAGTTGCCAAGGTATACGCAGAGGGCATTACAGCCTGCTTTTTTGATGTCTTCCAGAGCCTGTACCATGTGGATCTCGCTCTCCACGATACAGATCGGGCATTCATAGATATCTTCTGCGTCATATTTTGCTTTGTAAGCATCCACCAGCGCCTTTCTTCTGTTTACGGAAAGGCTCTCAGGGAAGCAGTCACGGCTGACAGCTACGATACCCAGTTTGATTTTTGGAATGTTGTTCATGATAGTGTTCCTCCTTATATTTTGTGCTTATTGTTTATATGTTTGTTTTTAGCCGGACGCCGGGAGGGAGATTAAATTTACAATATATTTATTGCAAAAAACAATTACCGGTGCCCCTATTATGAATGGCGGCTACACTGAAATATTCTCCCCAATTAAGCCGATATGTGAGCCTGCGTCAAGGCCGCCCTCGGCGTGACCGATCAGCCATTTATTTTTGGCAGTGATCAGCGCATCCTCATAACCCGCGTGCCTGCTGTCAAGAGGCAGATTTGTGTCTTTCGGCAGTACAATACCGCAGCGGAAGCCCGCATCACCCACACTGCAGGGCGCATAGTGAAGGGTTGTCGCGTAGAGTTCCACCGCTGTTCCCTTCGGGCACAGGAATGCCTCTATTTTGGAAGTATCGTAGGTGTAGTCGTCTGTGATATCTTGTTGACTCCCTAACAGCAGGATCAGGTCGTCCGCCGCGATATCTACCTCGGAAGAGCGGTGATATTCCACCGCGTTGAGCAGATGATTATGCCCGTTGCAATAGCCGATCTGGATCGGCAGTTCCCCATAATATGCCGTCTCCAGTTTTCCCTTTACGGACAGCGCCTCCAGAAACTCTACCGACGGCTCATAGACCACTCCTTCGGGGAGAGGCGTTTCCGCCAGCTTTTCCACCAGTTCGGAAAAGTCAAACTCCGGGATCGTTCTGCCATATTTCCGAAAAGCAGCATCCGTTACTTTTTTGATTTCCATCATTCTTCCTCCTGATTTTATATGTTTACTTAATGATATCGTATATCGGTTTACATGCCGGATATATTTCCTTAAACTGCTGATATCTCGCCTCATACTTTGCAGTCAGTTCCGGATCCGGCTCCACCGTATCCACAACCTTCACCAGCTTCGCTGCAGCCTCCTCCACGGATGCGTACTCGCCGCAGCCCACTGCCGCCAGAATGCCGCCGCCATAGCCCGGTCCCTCCTCGCTCTCGATCACGTCCACTTTAATACCCAGTATATTCGCGATCATCTTTTTCCATAACGGACTCTTTGCACCGCCGCCGCAGATCTTTGTCCGCTCGATATGAATGCCAAGAGACTTTGCCACCTCAAAAGAATCTCTGAGAGCAAAAGCCACACCCTCCAATACCGCCTGCGTCATATCTTGCCTTGTGGTGTCCATCGTCATACCGATAAAAGTTCCTCTGGCGTTCGGATTGTTATGAGGGGAGCGCTCGCCCATCAGATAGGGCAGGAAGTAAACATGGTTCTCACCGAGTTTTTCAATCTGTGCCTGCTCGCCGCCGAAATCCTCTGTTTTCAAAATATCTTCCATCCACCATTTATTGCAGGAAGCCGCGCTCAGCATACACCCCATCAGATGATAATGCCCATCCGCATGAGCAAAAGCATGCAGCGCATTATATTTGTCCACGCCGAATTCCTTCGAGGAAATAAAGATCGTTCCGCTTGTACCCAGAGAAATGTTGCACATTGCATCGCCCACCGTACCGGTTCCTACTGCAGCTGCCGCGTTGTCCCCCGCGCCGGCAATGACTTTTACGGTCTCCTGCAGTCCCAATCCTTTTGCGATCTCCGGTTTTAAAGTCCCTACCACCTCATAGCTCTCGAATATTTTCGCCAGCTGCTCTTCTCGCACACTGCAGATCTCCATCATTTCCTTAGACCAGCAGCGGTTCTTTACATCGAATAACAGCATGCCGGAAGCGTCGGAAACATCCGTGCAGTGCACACCAGAAAGCTTGTAGGCCAGATAATCCTTCGGCAGCATGATCTTCGCGATCTTCGCAAAGTTCTCGGGCTCCTTGTTTTTTACCCACAGGATCTTCGGCGCCGTGAATCCTGTGAAGGAGATGTTCGCTGTATATTCGGACAGCCTGTCTTTCCCGATCACATTATTTAAATAATCGCACTCCTCATAAGTTCTTCCGTCGTTCCACAGAAGCGCCGGACGGATCACGTTGTCCTGCGCATCCAGTATTACAAGTCCGTGCATCTGACCGCCGAAGCTGACCCCCGCCACCTTGCTCTTATCGCACTCTGACAACAGTTCCTTTAAGCCTGCCATGGTCTGCTCATACCAGTCCTCAGGCTTCTGTTCCGACCAGCCCGGATGAGGAAAATACAACGGATATTCTTTTGAAACAATTTTATGTATTTTCCCTTCTCCGTCCATCAGCAGCAGTTTTACCGCCGATGTCCCCAAATCAATTCCTACATACAGCATTCTTCCTTTAACCCTCCATTTTTTCCTGCAAATATGATTTTTTGCTACAGCTGTTTTCAGTTTTTGCTTTTTTCTTTTCCGTGCCCGTGCACGGTTTACACTAATATTGTACAACATCTGATTCATTTTCGCAATTCTTTTTCACCGCATATTTTAATTTCAGTAAATTTCCATGAAAACAGACATGGATTTTTGGACACTTTTACAATATCGAGTAATTATTTCAAAAATAATTTTTTATGGCGCAGTACTTTGCGGACATGTTATAATATCGACAGATATTATAACAGCGCCGGGCGAAGCCAGTGTGCATCGCGAAGCGTGTCGTGTCTGAAAGACATGATATTATAACCGCAAAGAGCACCACCAGGAGGATCCCCCATGGCAACCATCAAAGAAATTGCAGATCTGGCAGGCGTCTCAAGGGGCACCGTAGACAGAGTGATCAATAACCGCGGCGATGTCAACAGAGAAACCGCAGAAAAAATACGCGCTATTATCAAACAGCTCGGCTATAAACCCAACCCTGCAGGCATGGCTCTTGCCGCACAGAAAAAGAAATATCTGATCGGTATTATCCTGTTCAGCAGGAAAAACCCTTTTTTTGACGATGTGATGCAGGGCTTCTCTGACAAAGCCGGGGAACTTGCGCTCTACGGCTGTGAGATTACCGTCAAGCGGGTTGCCTACCATCCGCAGGCACAGTTATCTGCCATCCTGGCCTGTCTGAAAGAGGGTGTGCAGGGCCTGATCCTCACGCCCTACAACGACGATTCAATACGGACGGAATTAAATAAGCTGATTCGCAGCGGCATTCCTGTCATCACAGTCAATTCCGACGCCGAGAATGTACGCCGTCTTGCCTATGTGGGCAGCGATTACTACAATTCCGGAGAAGCGGCCGGTTCCTTGATGAAACTTGTCACCTCCGGTCCTGTAAACCTTGGCATTATAAACGGAGATAACAACATCCTCTGCCACACCCAGCGAATATCCGGCTTTGTCGATAAGCTCTCGGCTGATGGCCGCTTTAAAGTTGTCTGCCAGGGGGAAAGTTTTGATGATGACAACACAGCCTATGAACTGGTTTTACACATGTTGCAGGAGCACCCGGAACTCAACGCCTTCTATTTTACAGCGGCAGGCGTCTATGGGGGCTGCCGCGCCATCCAGGAATCTGCCGCAGGCAGAACCATCCGGGTGATTACTTTCGACGAAGTCCCCTCCACTGTTGAAATGATACGGAAGGGTATTATTACCGCTACGATCTGCCAGGAGCCCTACTGGCAGGGCTCCCGGTCGTTAGAATTGATGTTTGCTTATCTATCTGACAAAACGGCAGAGATAAAAGATTTCTATTACGCCAGATTATCGGTAAAAATTAAAGAGATCGTTTAATTGCTCTTATCTTTTTCCAGTATTCCTTCCAGCGTTTCCATCAGGATGTCTATATCGATAGGTTTCGCGATATGTCCGTTCATACCATTGTGGAACGCCTCCTGCTTATCTTCCTCAAAAGCATTGGCGGTCATTGCCAGAATAGGAATCGCGGCAAGTTCTCTATCTTCCAGCTTACGGATCTCTCGTGTGGCCTCATACCCGTTCATGACCGGCATCTGGATATCCATCAGAATCACCTGATAGGTTCCCGGCTCAGACTTCTGCAGCATTTCCACAGCCTCCTGTCCGTTCCCGGCGACATCCACCGTGAGTCCCGCCTCCTCCAAAAGCACTACGGCAATTTCCTGATTCAGCTCATTGTCCTCCGCCAGAAGAATACGCCCGCTGTAGACCTTTTTCTGCTCTTCTGTTTCCGTTTTACACGCTTTATCCGTACTCACAATAGAATGAAGACACCGATTCAGTTCTGAGAAAAACAGCGGCTTGCTGCAGAATGCCGTAACGCCGGCCGCTCTGGCTTCCTCCTCAATATCACTCCAGTCATAGGCAGTCAGGACAATAATCGGCACATCCTCCCCCGTCTCCTGCCTGATCCTTCTGGCAACTTCCACACCGTTCATATCCGGCAGCAGCCAATCGATCACATAGACAAAGAAAGGATCCTCCCGCATCACCGCCTGTCTGGTGCGCAGTACAGCCTCTTTTCCGGAGAGCGTCCATTCCGCCCGCATCCCGATCTGCTGCAGCATGGCACTGACACTGTCACAGGTATTGAAATCATCATCCACCACCAGTGCCCTGAAACCGCTCAGTTCCGGGATATCCTGAGCGATCCTTTCCGCACCGCTCAAACGAAGCGAAAGAGAAACTACACACTCGGTGCCTGCTCCCTGTTTACTTTTTACCATGATGGAACCGTTCATCATATCTACAATATTCTTCGTGATCGCCATGCCCAGCCCAGTACCCTGAATTCCACTGATCGTGGAATTGCGCTCCCTCTCAAAGGGCTCAAAAATACGGCTCACGAATTCCTCGCTCATTCCGATACCAGTATCCTTGATATGGAATTCATAGTTTGCGTAACCGGCCAGCGTCTCGGCTTTCTCCACAACTTTCAGGCTGACCATACCCCCCGCACCGGTATATTTGATGGCATTGCCCAGCAGATTTAAGAGAACCTGGTTTAGCCGCAGCCTGTCACAGCAGATCTCCTCATGACGGATATCCACAGCATCCATGTAAAGATCAAGCTGTTTGGCATGGACGTCTCCCTGCGTAATATTTCGGAGTTCATGCAGAATATCCGGCAGACTGCAGGGCTCCTCCTCCAGATGGATCCTGCCGCTCTCAATATGGCTCATATCCAGAATATCATTGATCAGACTGAGCAGATGATTCCCCGAGGTCATAATCTTTTTCAGGTATTCCTCCACTTGATTTTTATTGTCAATATGCGTAACGGCGAGCGTTGTAAATCCGATGATCGCATTCATCGGCGTCCGGATATCGTGGGACATATTGGAGAGGAACGTACTCTTCGCCTTGCTGGCACGGTTTGCCTGAGCAAGAGCATCTTCCAACAGTTCATTCTTTTCTCTGGCGCTTTTTGTCTCCTCATCCACACTGCGGAAACCGAGAACGATCCCCCTGTTCTCCTCCCAGTCTCCGGCCTTTGCAACTTTCATCTGGAAATACCGCAGCTCACCGCAACAGGTCGTGCGGTAGTTGACCGAACAGATCAGCCTAGTTGAAAGCGCCTCCTCCAGCCACTCCCTGGAAGCCGACTGTCTGAACAGTTCCCTGTCCTCCTCATATACGCCTGCCTCTATGTATTTTTCAATGCAGTCTTCCAGAACCAGTTCCCCGGAAAAGATCGGTTCCAGTAAATTGCTTTTGCATTCGCCGATCCGGAGAGCCGTTCCTTTTCCGGTCTTCAGATCAAAAGAGCACACCAGATTATATTCCACGCTCAGCGCATAGATTAATTCTAACTGTCTCTTTTCCGCCTCTTTTCTTTCCCGCTCCTCCTTGACTTTCTGCACTGTACAATCCAGAAGATATCGCTGATAGAACTGTTCGCCGTTCTCCTCCATCAGCTTGATATTTCCTATAATATGGCGGATCTCTCCATCGGCATGACGAACGGAATATTCCGTACTTACGCTGTCTCCCGGATTTTTCAGAGACTTTATTTTCTGTACCAGTCCTTCCTTATCACTCATAAATACAGAGGGGGCTGTCAGATCAAAACCGTCCTGCATCAGCGCCTCCTCGGATTCATAGCCAAGGATTTCCAGGGCAGCTGGATTGATGCTGATAATGCGAGAGCCGTCCAGGGTATGGCACATCACGCCGCAGTCTATCGTTGCAAACAGCGTCTCTAACGTCTGGTTCTTGCGTAACAGTTCCTTTGCATAGGCCCGTTCCTTTGTCACATCGACGCCTATGCCCACGGTCCCCATCACACTGCCATCCACATCATACAGCGGAGATTTGTAGGTTGAAAGAGTTCGCAGCCCCTCACCGGTCTGTATCGTTTCCTCGGCAACACAGGTCTTTCGTGTCTCCATAACAATACGTTCTGATTCGATACAGGCCGGATCATCCTGTTCCACATCCCAGATATAGGCGTGGCCTCTCCCCTGCACCTGATTTTTCGTCTTGTTTACCGTTGCACAAAAGCTGTCATTTACTTTTTCATGAATGCCGTTTTTATCCTTATACCAGATGAGATTCGGTGAATTGTCAATCACTGCGTCCAGATAATGCTCCGCCTGCCAGTAATCTCTGCGCAGCTTACAGTCCTGCTGGAAATGCAGAAAACGGAAGCACAGTTCCGCTTCACACATGGGCATTGTCCAGATATCTGAGAGTTCCGACAGAATATCCGCCAGGGCTTCCACCTCCTCTTTTCCCGCCAGAGCAATAAGTTCCGCCTCCGCCTTTTTCCACATACACAAAGTCCGCACTGTCTCTAAAGCATCCATTCCGCGCAGATCAGCAAAGATCACATCCGCCTTCGCCGCCAGATCTCTCTCCGGTGTTTCACTTTCCCCAAACTCATGTGTAAATGCCTCAAGAGGCGACATCTCCTTCAACGGTGCTGACAACTCAGGTTCTTTTCCAACAAAATAAAATTTTAAATGACAGTGATACATATTCTTTTCCTCACTCTTCGTCCTGATATAAAGTATAAAATTCGATCCGCAATCTATCATCCCGGCTTTCCGCCGATCTGTCATACACAGAAAGTATAACATATAATTACCTGAATAGCCATAGACTTTGTGCATTCAGTCAAACAATAAAAGTTATTTGCATCTTCCAGGTATAAGCTTCGATCGTTCAAAAGGCTTATTTTTATTTGCACCTGTATCCGCCATATGTTATACTGTCTTTGCATATTTTGAATGCATGAATACAAATGATCATTATTTTCAGGGGTACCAAAATGAATAGAATAGTCAAATACGACATATTAAGAGTCGTTGCCTGCTTTGCGATCGTTATGCTCCATGTATCTAACGGATACTGGTATGTAGTAAATGTCGACAGCGGCGATTTCACAGTAATGACTATTTACAATACCTTTACCCGTTTTGGTGTACCCGTATTTTTTATGCTGAGCGGCATGTTTCTTCTGGATCCAGCCCGTGAATTGCCCCCCGCAAATGGGGTTCCAAAATGCTGAAACTGTCTGCGGGATTTTATATCTGGTCACTCTTTTATGCCTTTCAGAGTGTTATTTTTAATGGGCTGGTGCATGGATGGTACAGCGTAACGCGGGAAATGCGGTCAACTGCATTTACGCGATTCATTATGGGGCATGGCCACATGTGGTTTCTTCTGGATTTATTCGGGTTCTATCTTCTTCTTCCAATCTTACGCAAAATATGTGAAAATATCAAAATAGTTGAATATTTTCTGTTACTTTGGCTGATTACCCGTTTTTTTATTATAGCTATAATGCCATATGTAGGCGGAGAGATTGTGATAGTTCTGATGAACTCTCTGCATTTGTATTCTCTGACCGGTTATATCGGATACTTTGTGGGCGGATACTATCTGAATAAAATAAATATTCCACGATATATCAGATACCCATTATATGCTTTGGGCACCGGATCTCTGCCATTCACCATGATAAAAACACTCTCCTGCTGCAGGGCAGAAAATACATATAACGATATGTGGTTCAGCCCCAGCAGTATCAATATACTGATCCTCAGTACTGCCGCCTTTATTCTAATGAAAAATATGAAAATACCAGATCGCCTTGCCGGGGAAAAATGGATTCCCGCAATGGCAAAGTGTACATTCTTTGTATATATGTCTCATCCGTTTTTTATTGAGAAACTGAATCTTTTAGGTATCAATGTCATTAAATATCCTGTTGTTTTATCGATTCCTGTTATGACCATAGGCATCTTTTCAGTAACTATGCTGTTGGGATTACTAATTGGGAAGATTCCCATAATCGGAAAATATATTACCTTTCAATAAATTTGCCAGCCTCCTGATCTATCCAGGAAACTGGCAAATAATAAAAACCATTTTGAAATAATTGCTGTTCAGGAAAGGCTCTCCACAAACCTCATAAACGCTTTCTGCCCTTCTTCTGTCCGCTTATAGACGCCCGCATCTTCCAGTACCTGCATAAATACCAGGCCGATCTCTTTTCTCAGAATATCGTAAACATTTTCCGCATCGATCTTCTCATACTTCGGCGCAAATTTTTCAACCCAGTCCGCATGTTTTTCCAGGGTCTCATCGCCGCGGAGATCCTTCCCTGCAAGGATCGCCTCCGCAAGGCGCTCCATCTCGCCTTTCAGTCTGGCCGGAAGTACTGCAAGTCCCATCACTTCAATCAGACCGATGTTTTCTTTCTTGATGTGATGCAGCTTTGCATGGGGGTGATATACTCCCAAAGGATGTTCCTTTGTTGTAATATTATTCCGGAGAACCAGATCCAGCTCATATTTTCCGTCCCTCTTCCTGGCAATGGGCGTTATCGTATTATGAGATTCCCCGTCCGTGCGGGCATAAATGAACGCATCCTTGTCCGTATATGCCCGCCAGTTTTCCAGAATATGATCCGCCAGCGCGATGATACGCCCCGTGTCGTCACCGCGCAGCCGAATTACCGACATAGGCCAGCGCACAATGCCACTCTCCACATCTTCAAAACCCTTCACCGCAAAGGTCCTTTCCACCGGCGCCTTCGCCATGGCAAACTCATAATGCCCGCCCTGGAAATGGTCATGGCTTAAGATCGAACCTCCCACGATCGGCAGATCCGCGTTGGAACCCACGAAATAGTGCGGGAACAGCTTTACGAAATCAAACAGCTTGCAGAATGTGCCGTGCTCTATCTTCATCGGCACATGCTCCCCATTAAATACGATACAGTGTTCATTATAGTACACATACGGAGAATACTGGAATCCCCATCTGCTGTCCTGGATCGTCACCGGGATGATCCGGTGGTTCTGCCTCGCCGGATGATTTATCCGTCCCGCATATCCCACATTTTCCATGCACAGAAGGCACTTCGGATAGCCGCTTTGTTTTGCTGACTTTGCTGCCGCTATGGCTTTCGGATCCTTCTCCGGCTTGGAAAGATTGATCGTAATATCCAGATCGCCGTACTTTGTGGGCGCAACCCATTTCTGATCCTTTATGATCCGGTAGCGCCTGATATAATCCGAATCCTGACTCAGTTTATAGAAATAATCTGTAGCCTCCTGCGGAGAATTCTTATACAGCTCATGGAATTTTCTGATCACCTCGTTCGGCCGGGGCATCAGCATACTCATGATCTTTGTGTCAAACAGATCTCTGTGTATAATATCATCCTCCGGCATCAGCCCTGCCTCGTGGGCGTAGTCCATCATCTCCCCGAGAATTTTTTCCAGCATGCCGCCCTCTGCCGCGGATATCTTTTCCGGTATATCTGTGGTGTCTTCCTCCATCTCATCCAGTTCAAACAGCTCAAGCAGCCTGTTTGTTGTAAAAATCTCATCCTCCCTCTCAAGCAACCCTGTCTCCAGCCCGTATGTTACAAGCGCTTTAATATTCCCATAAATATTCATACCATCCCTCTTTTCCTTTTCCGTTGTATGTACCGGAAAATCTGCATCCCTGTCCCAAAACCATATATCGCTCTGATTCAGGCCTATCCTGCGTAGCCGCCCAGCCTGCAGCCCACTTTTGCTTCCCTGCTTCATCGGTCTGAGAAAACTACTGCTTTACCCAAACCTCTCTATCCCTGATAGCATACGCTTTTCAGTCCTGCAGGATATATGGCCCGTCTCCAATCTCCACAATATAAAATTCCGCCGTCTTTCCTGTCTTCTCTTCATAAGCTTTCTCAAGCCGTTCCTGAAACGTATCAATGGCCTCATCTTTCACAATACTCACGGTGCAGCCGCCGAAACCGCCTCCGGTGATACGGGAGCCAATGACGCCCGGAATCTTCCAGGCTTCATCCACCAGAATATCGATCTCCTCACAGGATACTTCATAATCATCCCGAAGGGAAACATGGGATGCGTTCATCAGTTCTCCAAACAGTTTCATATCATTCTTCTTCAACGCTTCCACAGCCCGGATTGTTCTCTGGTTCTCATACACTGCATGCTTTGCGCGGCGCACTCTCACTTCATCTTTAATCGCCGATTTATACTTCTCAAAATCTTCCTCGCTCAGATCACCCAGCCCCTTAATATCCACTACACTCTGCAGCTCCGCAAGCGCCGTCTCACACTCGCTTCTCCTCTGGTTGTAGGCGGAATTTACAAGGCTGTGTTTCACCCTGCTGTTTGTCACTACGACTTTTGCACCTTCCAGAGCGATAGGGGCATACTCATAGGAAAGCGTAGCTGTATCCAAAAAGATCGCATTGTCTTTTTTTCCCATGGCGGAAGCAAACTGGTCCATGATGCCGCAATTCATGCCGTTATACTGATTCTCAGCATACTGTCCGATCAGCGCCAGATCCGTATTCGTCACATCAAAACCGTACAGATCCCGCAGAATAAAGCCCGTCAGCACTTCCAGGGAAGCGGAGGAAGACAGACCGGAACCGTTCGGAATATTGCCAAATAAAACAAGATCCATACCGCAGGGCATCTCAAACCCTCTCTTTGCAAAAGTCCACATAACTCCCTTCGGATAATTTGTCCAATCGGCATCTCTCACTTTTTCCAGTGCATCCACCGCAGCTTCCAGCAGTCCCGCTTTCTCAAAATTCATGGAATAAAAATGCAGCTTCTTATCCGCCCGCTTTCTCGCAGCGCCATATGTACCGATCGTCAGCGCACAGGGAAAAACATGCCCCCCGTTGTAATCCGTATGTTCCCCGATCAGGTTCACACGCCCGGGAGCAAAATACACTTTCACGCCCTCCGCATCCCCAAATAATTCCGCAAATTTCTCCAATATTTTTTCTTTCATTTACACTCTCCTTCTCCTTTTGTTTTTGGTGTTTTCCCTACCTCATCCAACCCCGGCGGTAACAAAGCCTCTCCGGCAGACAGGCTGCCATATATCCCCTAAAAATCCACTTCATCCGGCAGCGCACACTGCCCGCCCAGATCCTTCAGTTCATCGATGACCTTCATCTCTTCCGCTGTCAAGGCAAAATCAAAGACATCCGCATTTTCCGTCATTCGTTCCGGGGTTACGGTTTTGGGCAGCGGCAGAATCCCATGCTGCAGAACCCAGCGGACACAGACCTGCGCAGCGCTCTTCCCGTATTTTGCCCCGATCTCCTGTAAAATACCGCTCTCCAGGGCTCCTCTTCTTCCAAGCGGACTCCAGGCCTCCACCACGATATCATTTTTCTGACAGTATCCACTGACCTCAAGCTGCGCCCAGCCCGGATGGAATTCGATCTGATCCACCATCGGTTTTACTTTCGCAGTCTTCATCAGTTCCTCCATATGATGGGGCAGAAAATTACTTAAACCGATCGCTCTCACCTTCCCCTCCGCATATAACTCCTCCAAAGCCTTCCAGGTCTCCGCATTGATCTTTTCCGCATTTTCCCCGAACTGCTTTCTGTTTGCCGGCCAGTGGATCAGGTACAGGTCCAGATAAGCAAGGCCAAGACGCTCCATTGTAGCCGCAAAAGCCTTTTTCGTATTCTCATACCCTCTGTCCGTATTCCAGACCTTACTTGTGATAAACAGCTCTTCTCTGGGAACACCACATTCTCTGACCGCTCTGCCCACCCCTTCTTCATTATGGTAGTAGGCTGCGGTATCGATATGGCGGTAACCGGCTTTTACGGCAGACAGCACAGCATCATAAACTTCTTCTCCTGTTGTTTTATAAGTCCCATAACCGATACAGGGAATCGTTCTCCCGTTGTTTAATACAAATACATCTGTCAACTTTCTCTCCCCCATATATTTCCTCTCTTTCCAGGTATTTGATTTTTTAATATTGTTTCACACTCCGGCGCCGCTCGCCGAATGAGCAGGCTCTCTGCTCTCGCTAACGCTCATTATATCATGAATCTGCGATTCATGATCGGCATTCGCCGCTCGCCGAATGAGCAGGCTCATTCTTCTCGCTAACGCTCATTATATCATATTGTCCCTGACCTGTTAATAATCTTCTGCCGACAGGACTACATTTCTTGCCGCAAGTTTCCAGTTGTCCATATCCCATATATTGTCATGAATGGAGTACCAGTCTGCCGCCCAGAAAGTAGTTCCGTTATTTTTTTCTATATCCCAGTCTTCCGAATCTATAATGTACTGATCATGTGCCGTCTTTTCCTCCGAGCTGATCTTCTTTCCGGTAAAAGGATTCACTGGCTGTTCGATCAATTCATCAACAGCTATAGCCGGCACATCAGCATTTGTCATAAAGGCCTCCGATGTTGTAAATCCGCTTTCTCCAAAGTCCTTCACCATGAGCAGCGGGAAGAACCCGCAGACATCCACATCATCATTTAAAATCAGCTCATCAAGAGCCTCCAGCTCCTTGCCATGGTCTGACACTAAAATAATTCTGGTATTATCATAGACACCTTCCTCACGCATAAAATCAAACCATTTTCCCAATTGTATCATTGCTGCCATATTGGCATGATAGGGGAACATCTCGTTTACTGTTTCAAGCCTTAATACACGTCCATCCGCTTCCCGCCTGAACGGCTCTTCCTCATACTCTGTATTATCAACAATTGGCGACACCACATAATCCGGTTCCTGCAGCAGCATCGGTTCATGAGTGATTTCATTCGCCATGATCAAAACAGTACCTTTACCTCCGCTTTCTATGTTGCTGATAGCCGGAAGGTTTTCCAGAACATTATAATTCTCCATAAAACTCGCGCGGATCCCATCCGTAGCAACAGGACTGATGACATATTGACCGGAATACGTAACCTCTTCATCTTCTCCGCTCTCTACCTGATTATATTTACCGACATTATAAACAGTCTTTTGTGCAAACAAAGGCATCACTTTCAATATGCCATAGCAGAAAAAATTTCTCTTATTATTTTCTATCATGGTTATTGCCGGTTGAAGACCGTTAAACTTATCTCCTGTCGTATATTTATTGATATCAGGATAGTCATTATAAATCGACAGATCAGGAATACTCTGATAATTTGCGTATACCGGATTGATCACTGTTACTTCATAGTCATTTTCATCGAACAGCACAGGCAATACCTTTAATGCCTCATTATGTTTTGAAACCAGCGATTCCTTATCCCTCTGATTCATTTCCGCCGGCGTATATTCATATCCCCCGAAAAGCGACGGTGAACCAAAGTTCGTACTCTGTCCAAATGAGATCGTATTGGAATAATACGTAAACCCGTCAAACTGTTCCATCAATTCTGGTTTTTCATCAAATATGAACGGAACCATTGCCCCTATCGCTCTGTCAAGCATTATGACTATGACATTTTTTCCACTTTTACTCAATGTAAACTCCGGTATCGCCATCTCATCTGTCAACTGTTCTCTTACAGCCTCCACCGAAACATTAATTTTTGAAATATTGAAAAGCGACATTATGCCAAATGCTGCAATGCCTATAATCAATATCTCATGAACCCTCCTCTCAAAGCGTCTGTACGCTACCCACAATATACATCCGCACACCACTATGGCCAGAATATTCCATATCTGCTCCGTATGAGAATATTCCAACACTTCCTCATACCGAAGAACAGAAGACAAATTTCCAAAATGCCTGCCAAAAAGCATATAGTCAAGCAGCGCAGCGCCTGAAAATACCCACAGTACTTTGTCAAGCACCGGTTTGAACCGTGGGTTTGAAAGCCGGTAAAACACGCCCATCCAGATGACAAAAGTTCCAAATGCCAGGCAGAATGCATTCACAATAAACCAGAGTGGATGAAAAAACAATGTACTGCTTATAAATTCCTGAGGTGACGACACTATGACCGCAGAAGGAATCACCACTCCTGTCAACACCGAAAGGAATATTCCGCCAGACAAAAAAACTTTTTTATTTCCCTGCTCCACAGGAGATTCCTCCCTGAAGCAGCCGCGCTTTTTCAGTAACATGCATAGAGCCGGCGTCTGCGCTAATGCGCCCAGCAAAACAAAAAACAGCATCCTCTTAGGCGTTGACTCTCCATAGATGAAAACCCCGTAGAACCAGATCCCGATTCCGGCTGTCGAACACAGGATATTTAAAATCTTTCCCGGATTTTTCAACTTATAAAAGACGGTTTTGACCAGCGAAAAAATATTGTTTAACGTCCAGTAAAAAACAAGTCCGGATGGAGCGGAATACAAAAAAATCAGAAAGAAAACAGCCATGCCATATAATTGCAGTTTCTCTTTAAACGCTGCACCCTTTGTGAAAATCACGCAGGAGACCAGGTTGACTGCCGTCATGATAAACGGCATGATATTGACCGCCAGATCCCCAAGCTGCAACATTCCGTCAGGACTTGCGAGATCAGCTACAGGCCCAAACGGTACGCCCTGCAGCAGATTCAAACCGGACAAAAAACGGTACGCCGCAATAAAAAAAGGAATCTGCAGAAAGAGAGACACCGCACTGCGCAGGACATACACAGGCTTATAACCGCTTTGCCTGTAATAAGTCTGCAGCATCAGCATCCGCTCATCTCCGCTAAAGGTTTTTTTGATATGATCCACACCTTTTTGCAGCTTTCTTTCCATATCTCTCTCTGACTCCTGCATAATGTCAGCCCGTCTGTACAGGGGCAGCACCAGAAAATTTATCGCAAGACTTAAGACAGCAATAGACGCTGCCGGATTATTGATCAGCCTGTCCGTCACCACAAAGATAACCTCAAAAAGAAGTTCAAGCGGTCCAAGCAACAGCGCATCCAAAATTTCCATAACAGACAATGGTATTATCTCCTTTCATTTGCCTCTATCAGTTCCTCTATTCTGTCCATCAGCACCTGCTCTGCCGGAATCTTCTCTCTTCTGGCAATTTCACAGAGCCCAAGCAGTGCATCCCCCAGCAATGTTTCCACCTTTGCTTTCTCCGTTTTCTCATCGCATGCCGCAAGCTCCTTAACCGTCTCAAGCAGTTTTTCCGCATTCTCCGCCCGGTCAGGCGCCGCTTTGTACAGCTTGTCTATCTTTTTCAGTACCTTGGAGCCTCTTGTCAGAGAGGGCAGCTCCTTTGGAATCTCCCGCAGAGGAGATTCGATCCAGCTTTTTCCTTCTTTCTCTTTCTTCTTGATCTCATCCCAGTTCTGTAACACTTCCGCCGAAGAATCCACCTGCACCGTCCCAAAAATATGCGGATGCCGCCTGATCATCTTTTCCGATACTTCCTCTATCACATCGTCCATCGTAAAGAGCCCTTCTTCCTGTGCTATCACGCTGTGCATTACCACCTGCAGCAGAATATCCCCCAGCTCTTCCCGCATGTTTTCCGCACTGCCGCTCTCATGATAGATCCGGATAGAACTCACAAATTCTGCCGCCTCCTCCATCATACAGGGGCGTAAGCTGTCATGCGTCTGCTCTCTGTCCCAGGGGCAGCCGTCTTTAGCCCGGAGCCTTTCTATTATCTTTACAAAATCTTCAAAGCTGTACTGTTTTTCCATTACAAACCTCTTTTTTTCATTATTCCATTATACAGGACCAATTTGACCTAATGATATTTTAGCGCGCTTTCCATCATCAGTCCAGCAAATTCTGCGACAGCTGGCCACGTAATGTAACAGACATTATGTAATAACCGCATGACAAAAGCCGACGCTGTTCTCCATCGGCCTCTTCCCGGTTTCCTTTATATTTTCTCTTCTATCATGCTAAAAACTAATAATTGTTGCATTTCCTGCCACATTATGTAAAAAAATTTATCTCCATATAAAAAGCTACGGCAAAATAGTTTCTCTATTCTACCACAGCTTTTTCTGTTTTATTTTATTCTCCTATTCTCTACTCAATCTTCACCAGATCCAAAAACGAATAACTCACATTCTTCTGTTCCTCATCGATCTGTATTGTATAGGACTTTGCAACATATCCTGTATTGCGCAGTGTCAGCGTGTGAGAGCCTGGCGCCTTCTTAAAACTGCAGGGTGTGATTCCCACATAGTTTCCGTCAAGATACACTTCCACACCCACCGGTGCATCTATTGTGACATAGTAGGAAAGGGTGCTGGTCACAGGCGTATTTGTCCCTGTCTGGCTGTCTGTCCCACCCGCACCGTCAGTTCCTGTATTATTAACCCCTGTATTACCGGCATTCCCTGTATTATTCGCACCGCTGTTTTCCGTGCTGCTCTGGTTCGTGCGGTTGCCCGCCAGGTCATCCGCGGTAATACCGCTGTAGCCTCTTTCTTCCAGGAGCTTATTTACCTGATCTAACATGGCACTGTCGGAAAGCTCGCTGTCCTCCGAAACATCATTGCCGGAAACATCCTCCTTCGCCTCCATCGTCACCTCAATGCCGGCAGATGCCTGTCCGACTTTCAGATACTGGCTTATCGTTTCATAGCCCTCTGCCATCACGATCATCTGATGAATACCGTATTCTAATCGTATTGGCAAACTGTAATCTGTTTTCTCCCCATCCAGATAAAGTGTAGCTGCCTCCGGTGTGATCGTAAAAACCACGCTGCCGTATTTTGGCTCTTCACCCTTTAAATCACCCACATCCAGTTCCAGTTCCACATCTCTGCGAACCTCTATCTGCTTGACGCCGCTTGTCCCCTTGTTACTGATAATTACCTGGTGGCTGCCTTCCGGCACAGTTAACATCATATTTTCCGTGACTTTCTTTATGATCTTATTTCCGACTTCGATCCATCCGTCATAAAAATACTCTTCATTTTTTAACCGCACATAGCCATGTCCCTTTTCTACAACAATACTGTAGACATCCGCTCCTATACCTCGAAAAGTCAGGATATCCACCGGATTGATATCGATCAAATCCCCCTGCTTTCCGTCTGCGATCACCACCGTATCCTCTGAGTAAGCATAGATTGCAGAACCTATTTCCGCCTGAAACACTTCCTCATTCAGCCTGTATTCATCCATATTCCTATGGCTCCACGCCTCTCCGGAGATCTGCAGACTGTTTAATCGTTTTCTCTCCTTAAAAAACGTGACATCCACCACTTCCCCCGTCTGCAGCTGGGCTGCCGAGATCATCGTACCATACTTGTCATAGAAAAATGTAGTCCCGTCATAAGTCAGCGTATATTGTCTTCTGACCTCCATATTTTTCAGCGTAACGGTTTTCTCCTCCATATCTATCTCCGCAACCACCGCAGTATCCGCCGAATCATACACTCCTGTCTGCGCTGCCACAAAGCCGGTCTCATTCTGTTCCTCTTTTGTATCTTCCTTTTCTGCACAGGACGTCAGAAGAAGCAGGCAGAATAAACATGCCATTCCTGTTACAACCCATTTTTTCCTCTGTTTTCTCACAAGCCTGTTCCCTCCTGGTTCATCAGGCACCTTTCAGTTTGCATGCCATCTTATCGATGATAGTCATTTTCAATCTGTCCGGATCGAAAATCTTTTTCCGATCACATTTCTGATAAAGGCGCTCCTCTTTTCTTCCTGTCCTAAAAGTATCTCCAGCTTCTCCCTATTTTTATCCGGAATAAAAGCCTTTCCCCTGTTATAATAATAATTCACTATTTTCCAGAATTTTTCCGGGTAGCTAAAACGGTAATAAAGCTGTCTGCCGCTTACAGGTGTCAGTTCCAGTTCCTTTTCATAAGCGCCAAACAACGCCTCCCCTGCCTCAGACTGCCAATCGCTCTTTTCTAACATTTTTCGGCTGAAATGATAAATATCCTTACTCCCATCATCCCACACACACTTCTCAAAATTTATAATACGGACATTTCCTTCGCAAAACAGCACATTATGGTATTGGAAGTCCCCATGGCATAAGATCACATTTCCTGTTCCGATCTCCTCCGCCTCCAGCTGTTTTGAAACAAATAACGCCTGTTCCAGAAACAGGTCGTAATGTTGCAGCAAACAATGCTCAAAATCATTCTTCTGACCTTTTTCCTTTAAAAAACGTCTTACTTTTTTCAATTCTCTGTTATGTTTTTCAAACTCCTGGAGCATGGGAAGCTTCTGTCCCAAAGCGATACCGGAAGATTTTGTGAATTCACGGCTCAGCCTGTGCAGCCTTGCCAGCACCCGTATCGCACATAATCCGTCCGCCAGAGCATCTCTGCCGCTTCCTGAACTGCATTCCCTTCCCTCCGCGAAGGTCTTTACGATATAGCCACATCCCTCAGCATCCTTTGTCAGCAGTTCCCCATCTTTATTTCTGTATAGTTCCTCCGCCTGCAAAAAGCCCTGCTGTTTTAAAAAGGTCAAAAATGCGTCCTGCAGCAGAACCTTTTCCATGCTTCCACTGAATTCTTTTAAAATAAAAAGTCCTTTGTCTGTATCACAAAGAACAGCGCCCCGCACCTTCCAGGTACGAAGCACTTCCAGGTCATACCTTTCTAACACATTCACTGCCTTTGGTTTCACAATGCAAGCCTCCTGAAAATGTTCATAACCTATCTTATGAAACAAAAGGGCGAAGTATGTTATAAATATTGCTTCAAATTATTTAACAGGTATTTCTTTTCATTATGTGCCGGATCCTCCAAAACATCCGATAACATCCTCTGTAAAATTTCTCCTATTTCTCTGCCTGGTCTTAAACCTTTTTCCAGCAGATCTCTGCCATTCACTGCAAGATCCTTCAGAGACAGACATTCTTTCCTCTCCTGTATCTCGTGGTACATATCCTCCAGCCGCTTTTGTTTTGCCTGCTTTTCTTCCCGAAGATGCATGCTCTGTGCCAGAAGATCCGCACGGTTTACCTCAAACATATCAGGGAACGCTTCCTCTCCGATCTCTGCTATCAGACGCCTGACTGTAGAAATTCTCAAGTTGTCTTTCAGATCAATGGACCAGTCGTGATATTCCACCAGGCGGCAAACCCTGCGCAGCGTATCATTATCAAATTTCAATCTCTGCAAAATGTTCTTCGCAAGTTTTGCACTTTCCTTCGGATGTTTTTTAAAATGATCTTTTCCCATTTCATCCGTTGTCTTTGTGAGCGGTTTTCCAATATCATGAAGCAGCATCGTAAGTCGCAGCACTTTGTCTGCCCTGACGGCTTTCAGACTTTTTAATGTATGCTCCCCTACGCTGTAGCAATGATGTGGGTTATTCTGGGGCGTCCCCATACAGGCATCAAATTCCGGCAGCACGATCTTCGTGATACCCAGTTCCCAGGCCTCCTGCAGATAATCCGGATGGTCTGAAGTCAACAGTTTCACAAGCTCCACCCTGATTCTCTCCGCACTGACACTCCTTAAATTACCTGCGAGCTTTCTGATCGCCTGCTTTGTTTTCTCCTCTATCGTATAACCAAACTGCGCAGAAAACCGTACACAACGCATCATGCGCAGCGCATCCTCCGAAAAGCGCTCCTCCGGACACCCCACGCAACGAATACACTTTCTCTCCAAATCCCCGACACCATCAAACAGATCCACCAATCCCTCTTTCGGATGATAGGCCATGGCGTTGATCGTAAAATCCCGGCGTTTCAGATCCTCCGCCAGCGATTTTGTAAAAATGACTTCTTTTGGATGCCTGTTATCCTCGTACTCCCCATCGATCCGATAAGTGGTCACTTCATACCCGATTTTCCCAAACATTACCGTCACGGTACCATGTTTAATCCCTGTGTCCACGGTACGGCGAAACAGCTTTTTTACCTCCAGCGGATCTGCAGAAGTTGTAATATCCCAGTCGTCCGGCACACGCCCCATAATGGAATCCCGCACACAGCCGCCCACTACACAGGCCTCAAAACCTGCTTCATTCAGCGTATTTATAATAAGTGCCACCTGCTCAGGCATTGTTATTTTTATATCTTTTTTCATATTACTATCCAACTGTTTACAGATCTGCATCCTGGTATGCAAGGCTTAATAAGCCAGGCTTAATAAGCCTTTCCCCAGTAAACCATCTTTTTTGCAGGCTTTCCGCAACAGACACACACATCGGACAACTGTTCCTGCTCAAAAGGCATACACCTGCTGGTTACAGACAACTCTTCCTTTATTTTATCCTCGCAGTCCTGACAACCGCACCACATGGCTTTGACAAAACCTGCCTTCTCCTGGAAAACCTGTTTAAACTCCTCATAATTCTTCGCTACCCAGGTATGCGCATCGCGATGCTCTCTTGCCCGCTCGAGCATCTCAGTCTGCATGCTTTCAAGCAGCCCCTTCACAGTCTCTTCCAGCTTCCCAAAGGGCACTTCCATTTTATCCCTCGTATCCCGCCTGCAGATCACGCACCTGCCGGCTTCGATATCCTTCGGCCCCACTTCAATACGCAGCGGAATTCCACGCATCTCCTGCTCAGAGAATTTCCAGCCCGGACTCTTATCGCTATCGTCCACTTTCACGCGGAAATCTTTCAGCATCTCTTTCAATTCAGCTGCTTTTTCCAGTACGCCCTCTTTTCTCTGCTGAACCGGAATTATCGCCACCTGAACAGGTGCCACTCTGGGCGGAAGCACCAGCCCGGAATTGTCACTGTGCACCATAATCAGTCCTCCGATCATACGGGTGGAAACACCCCAGGATGTCTGATGTACATATTTCAACTTATTATCTTTATCGGTAAACTGGATGCCGAAGGCCTTCGCAAACCCATCGCCGAAATTATGGCTTGTCCCTGACTGCAGCGCCTTCCCGTCATGCATCAGGGCCTCTACCGTATAAGTTGCCACCGCGCCGGCAAACCGTTCCTTTTCAGTCTTCTGACCCTTGATCACAGGGATCGCCAGCACTTTTTCCAGAAACTCCGCATAGACATTTAACATCTGCAGCGTTCTCTCTTCCGCTTCCCCGGCCGTCGCATGGGCCGTATGCCCTTCCTGCCATAAAAACTCGCGGCTGCGAAGAAAAGGTCTTGTCTCCTTCTCCCAGCGCACCACAGAGCACCACTGATTTAATACCTGAGGAAGATCCCTGTAGGACTGCACCACATTTTTATAATAATCACAGAACAGCGTCTCCGAGGTGGGACGCACGCAGAGTCTCTCCTGTAGTTCCTGCTGTCCGCCATGGGTAACCCAGGCCACCTCCGGCGCAAATCCCTCCACATGATCCTTCTCCTTCTGCAGCAGGCTCTCCGGAATAAACATGGGCAGGTACGCATTCTGCACCCCGGTTGCTTTGAACATATCATCTAACTGTTTCTGAATCAGCTCCCAGATCGCATAGCCCGCCGGCCGGATCACCATACATCCCTTGACACTCGTATAATCGATCAGCTCTGCCTTTTTCACGACATCCGTATACCATTGTGCAAAATCCTCTTCCATCGAGGTGATTGCTTCCACTAATTTTTTGTCTGCCATTTTACCGGCTCCTTTCTCTTCCCTTCTACAATTTTATCCAACGAAAGCACCAGGGCATTATAACATACCCATCGCTTCAAAATGAACCTGATTCTTTAGGCAATTATACTTTAAAATGGGGGGATAGGCAATAGCCATTCTTTTACTTTCTCAGATGACATCCTGTCTGTATAGATACCGTCCAGATTTTATTCTTCAATAAATATCACGCGGAACCCGGGACTACACTTTCGAATCGTTTTCCCTTCGCAGAACGCTTTCTGCAAGTCCCAGCATCATAAAGATATACGGAATATTAAGTACCTGAGAAAAGCTGAACTGATTATGGAAAAAGTAAGACAGCAGACTTGCTGCAAACACATAACATACCGGCTCCTTTTTTGCTCCCTCGATCAGCCGCCTGACGCTGCTGTAGAAAATACCGATAAATGAAAGCATACCAAAAATGCCCACATTTACCAGATAGGTAATACACTCATTATGTGCATTTGTCAAACGGGAACTGGGCCACTCCTCTATAAATCTTGCCTCCAGCTCGGGTACACTGTATCCATAAATGGAAAAACAGTCCTGACCGACTCCGAAAAGCCGCTCTCTCCAGGACAGTGTCCCATAAATCAGCAGTCCATCCCTCCATGTAGCTCCGCGATTGCTCCCCCAGTTTCCATCAAACAAAAGTATACGGTATTTTGACAACGGCCCCAGGATTCCTGGTGTTTTTGTATTGATAATGAGCAGTGTCAGATAGATCGCCGCCACCGCCGCCGTCACACCGATCACTCCATATTTCAGCCATCTCCATTCCTGAACCAGCTCTGTCTCTCCATACTCTGCTGCTTCCACATTCATTCGGATCTCTTTTTGATATTTTCTGTCCTTCTGTCCCAGCAAAACGCGCAGTATGCCAAGCAAAACAAGCGCGGCAAGTGTCAGATTTCCTAACATCATCTCTACCACAGGACCAGCCAGATTTAAACCCATCCATCCCTCGTTTACCTGTGTGGGATCCTCCGGCCCAAAGGAAGCGACCACACGCATCGCCTGACAGGCAATACAGTAAAACATTCCCTCCTCCAGCCATCTTTTCATATATTCCGTTTTTCGGAAAGAAACCAGAAACAGAAAATAAAAAACAACACCCATAGAAATAAAAGCGCTGTCGCTTCCCTCCACCACTCCAAGCCCCAGAGCCAGCACGCTGTAAATACCGGAAAAAATCCGCAGACCCTTTTTCTCTGTGACAACATATAATACCACGCCTATCACAAAAAAAACCGACCAGAAACCACAAAACCAGTTAATGTTTCCCATACTGGAAATAAAAGAAACATTGTCATACTGCATATCAACAGGATAGATTGAGAATCGGTTGAGCAATCCCCATAAAAATATCACAGATACAACAACCATAAAAATCGGCAGCACATCGATCTTTCCATCGTATAGCCGGGACATCATAAAATAGATACCGATGAAAAAGCCATGCATGGCAAGCCCCATATACCAGCCGCTTGTTCCCCAGATCGCCTCCTCTCTGTATTGTGTGAAATAAAACGAAATGAGATTGACAAGCAGAAAAAGAAATACAAAAGTATCCGTCAAAGAAAACTGCCTGCTTATTTTTTGCGCGCTTTTTTCCGGCAGCAGCACCATATAGCTTAATGTCACAAGCGGTATCATGATCCCGGCTGTGATAAAACACATTTTACGGAAAAAAAGGTATTTATTTGTGGCAATCTGAATATAGCCTTCCGGCGCATAGAAAGAATAAACAACAACAAAAAAGAACAGAAAAATATAAACTCCCATGTGGCACAGATTCTCTAAAATATTTCCCACACTTTGCCTCTTTTTTATTTCTGTTTTGTATTCTTTTTGCTCTGTCCCACCTGTCCTCATATGTCTTTACCCTTTTCAAATACCCGGAAAACATCCCCCACAGGTTTGATCACAAAAAGCATTTCCTCCCCGCTTCCCGGATGTATCAGCTTTAATTTGCAGGCGCATAGCGCCACATTCTGAATGCCATGCATCTCAGAGTAGATCCGGATCGCCGCATCCGCATACTTTTTATCCCCCAACAGTGGCATTCCCGCATGGGCCATCTGGGCCCGGATCTGATGAAACCGCCCTGTTTCCAGACGCACCTCATAGAGTGCACGCCCCTTTTCCATAGCCATCAGTTTATAGTGCAGAACAGCTTTTTTGGCTCCCGGCGTATCCGCCGTGACGATCTTTGCCAGAGAACCTTCCTTTATCATATAATCCTCTAACATCCCTTCCTGCACCAGAGGCTGATTGAACGCTACCGCATAATATACCTTATTGAATTCCCCCCGTCTGAGCTGTTCATTCAGTTTTTTTGCCGCAACCTTATTCTTTGCGAAGACAAGAAGTCCTTCCACAGGCTGGTCCAGCCTGTGGATCACGGCCAGATAAGACTCGTTTTTCTCCGCCAGATACTTCTTTAATTCGCTCACAAGATCAGACACCGCCACTTTCGCCGTCTGCGTCGGCAGTCCAGCCGGCTTTCTGCACACAAGAATATCCTTATCTTCATAAACAATACCGATATCTTCTCTCAAATTTTCCTGCCCTCTGTCCCGCTTTTTTGAGTTATATTATACACGCTCTTTGAAAGAATGGCAATGCGACAGAATCATGGAAAATCTTATTCCTTCTTATTGCCGTTCCATGTGGAAATATGCATTTGCACTTCCTATAGAAGTGGCAAAAAAATATTTGTTTTTATTTAATGCTTTTTTTATAATTATTTCAGCAAATATAATTTGCAGTTATGGATATCCTGTAAGTTATATCAGACCTTAGTCGACGGGGTGGCAAATAATTTAAGGAGAAAAAGCTATGAATTCCAAGTTTCAAGACACATTAATGAAGTATATGATGCCTATTGCAAACAAAGTGGAACAGCAGAAACATCTTCAGGCGATCAAGGACGGCATGATCTCTATCGTTCCGATCATCATTGTCGGTTCCATCAGCCTGCTGCCGCTTGCAATCGCTAATCTGTTGGGAAGCGGGGCAGTATACGATTTTCTGACCGCACATATGTCTGTATTTACTTATGCCGGTATGTTCACCACAGATATGTTATCCATTTATGCGGCTATGTTTATTGCGATCGCTCTGGCAAAGAGCTATGGCATCTGCGGAAACCTGACAGGCGCAACGGCGATCATGGTACATCTGATCTTAAGCGGTCTGTCCATCGAGGGCGGTATGGATATTTCCTACCTGGGCGCATCAGGTCTGTTTACCTGTATTATTTCAGCAATCCTCAGCGTGGAAGTAACCAGAATTCTGACAAAGAAGAAAATCATTATCAAGCTTCCCGACAGCGTACCTTCCATGGTAGGGGAAAGTTTTGCGGCCCTTATTCCGTTAATTGTTAACGCATTGATCGCAGTAGTCATCGCAAATATCTGCCTGGCTGCTTCAGGGAAGGTATTCCCGGCATTTATCATGAGCATTCTGGCGCCGGCTCTCAGCACCATGGATACGCTTCCGGCACTGCTCATTGTGATCTTCTTAACACAGTTTCTGTGGTTCTTCGGGCTTCACGGACCGTCCATCACTTCCGCGGTATGGGCTTCCTTTGCCATCGCTTATGAGGCGGAGAATATGGCCAACTATGCGGCTGGCGCACCGGTAAATCACATATTTACATTCGGGCTGTTCTACGCGGTTTTACAGGTTACCGGTTCCGGCCTGACCCTTGGTCTTGTCATCATGATGATGCGATCCAAGGCAAAATCCTTAAAATCCATCGGAACAGTGGGTATCGTGCCTTCCCTGTTCGGTATCAATGAGCCGATCATTTTTGGTGCGCCCATCATTCTGAACCCGTTTTTGTTTATCCCGTTTGTATTCGGGCCGATGATTGTCACAGTAATCACCTACCTGTCCATGACAAGCGGACTGGTTGGAAAACCCATTGCGGGCCCTCCCGGATTCCTTCCTCCGGGTGTAGGCGCTTTCATCATGACATTGGACTGGAAGTGTGTGGTGTTAGTATTTGTAAACCTGATCCTGATGACGTTATTCTACTATCCGTTCTTTAAAATGATGGAGGCGGATGAACTGAAGAAGGAAAAGGAGTAACCGCTTGGCCCAGGACTTTGCACAAAGCAAACTTAAAATGGGCTGGATTCAGTAACAGGGAAGCCGTAGGCTGAACTGTTGCTAAAGGGTGAAGCTGTGTAAAAGCGGCAGGTGGGAAATATGCTTACGAGGAGACAGTCTAAATTATTGGAGAAATTGTTAAATAATGTCCAGGGCGTTACAGGTACAAAGTTAGCGGAGTATCTGGAGGTGTCTTCTCGCACCGTTCGCAATGAGATCAGCGAGATCAACCGTATCTGGGAGAGCGGCAGTGTGATCAAATCTTCCAGGCAGCGGGGCTATTTTATCGAGACGGCTGACATGGAGTCGGTGAAAGATTATTTTCTGTCGGAGGGACATGGCAGGACGGAAATTGCGATGTCAGACCGCGGGTGGATAATTCTTGGCATGGTCTTAAAGACCGGGCAGGCGGATATCTTCGATATCGGAGACCAGCTTGCCCTGTCCGAACCGGCAATGTATAAGGAGATCAGCCGTTTTCAGAAAAAGCTTGCATCAGAATATCAGAGCGAACTGCTCCGGATGAGCGGAGAACGCCTTCTGACCAATGAAGATGAGGCAAAGCTGCGTCAGACGCTGTTTCGCATCATTAAAAACGAGACACAGAACAGAGTCCATAACTATTCCTGGTTTCTGCGGACCTTCCTCTATGATGACTTTGATGCGGAGGAATACGGATGGATGGAAAAGCTTGTGAAAGAATATTTTGACAGCAGGTTGATCCAGATTCCGGATGACGGTCTGTATATGGCCGTCAGTGCGGTGTATATCACGATTGTACGGAATTATCAGAATCATTCCGTTCCGGAAGCGGAAACGGCAGAATCCGCAAGCGAGGCGCTGACAGGTTTTTTTGAATACCTGAAAACCCAGGGCATTGAGCTTGGAAGCGGGGATATCCAGATTCTCGAAGGCTTGCTTCACAGTTTTAAAATGACTTCAGATACACCCTCCGGGAGTGAGATTGGCGCACTGAGCGTGCAGATCCTGGAGGACTTCTGCCACGATGTGATGGAAAAATATCATTTTGATTTATGGCAGTCAAAGGAATTTTACGATAATATCCTGATCCATATCGAGTATATGATGCGGAGACTGGAAACCGGCTACGAGGTGAAAAATCCCATTCTGAATGATGTGAAAAAACAGTATCCGTATGCCTATGAGATTTCCATGCTAATGGCATCTGTCATATACCGGTACAAGAACTGTTATATCCAGGACGATGAGATATCCTTTATTGCAATTTTTGTGGAACATTTCCTGGAAAATGTAAACCAGAAGCTGAAAGCTGTCATCATAAGCTCCACCAGATTCAGCGTCAACAGTATTGTCAGCAGCTGGATTCAGACAAATTTTATCAACCAGATTGAAATGGATGCATTTCTTCCCAAACATAATCTGGAAAAATATCTGGCGGAACATCAGGTAGATCTGATCATATCCATTATGGATACCTACGTGCATCCTTCCGTGGCAACCTTCCGGATGGACGGTATCCCGAATCAGTACACACTGACGGCAATGAATGCTCTGGTGCACAAAATCCGTATGAACTACCGGTTCCGGGAGATGATAAAAGAGTATTTTAACCTGGGTTCCATCCGGATCTACAGAGAAAAAACAACATTTGAACAGGTGATTCAGGATCTGTCGGAAGCGCTGAAAAAAGAGGATTGTATCTTTGACGTCCGGGAATTTATGGAAGATGTGCTTCTAAGAGAGGTGAATTATCCTACTTTTATCGGAGACTGGTTTATGCTGCCCCATCCTCTGGTAACTTTTGCCAAAAAGACAGCCATCGGTGCAGCGGTGTTAAAACAGCCGCTGCGGATACAGGAGAAGGAAGTACAGCTCATTTTTCTGCTGGCCATGGAACGCAAGCAGAATGAACAGTTAGTTGTTCTTTTTGAACTGTTCCGGCATATCGCCGCGGAACGTTCCGCGGTCCGGGCACTGGCTGCAGTAGAAACAGAAGAGGAATTTGTGGAGGCACTGATTCAGATATCCAATTCCCTTGAAATTTACAAGGGTTAGAAAAACATAGTAAGATCAATAAAAGACTGAAAGGAAGTCAGTGATGATGAAAAAATTTTCCATTGTGATCGCCGGGGGCGGCAGTACCTATACGCCGGAAATTATTCTGATGCTTTTGGACAATCTTGATAAGCTTCCACTGCGTGCGATCAAGTTGTATGACAATGATGAGGAGCGCCAGAATAAGGTGGCAAAAGCCTGCGAGATTATTGTGAAGGAAAAGGATCCTTCCATTGAATATCTTGCGACCACGGATCCGGAAACCGCGTATACAGATGTGGATTTCTGTCTGGCGCATATTCGTGTGGGTAAGCTTGCCATGCGGGAGCTTGATGAGAAAATCCCCCTGAAATACGGTGTGGTGGGACAGGAGACCTGCGGGCCGGGCGGTATCGCATACGGTATGCGGTCCATTGCGGGTGTGCTTGAAAATATTGACTATATGGAGAAATATTCCCCGAACTGCTGGATGCTTAACTATTCCAATCCCGCTGCCATCGTGGCGGAAGCCTGCAGAAGGCTTCGTCCCAATTCCAGAGTTATCAATATCTGTGACATGCCCATTGGCATGGAGCAGACGATTGCCAAAATTCTTGGTTTTCAGAACAGAAAGGAGATGGATATCCGGTATTTCGGCCTGAATCATTTCGGCTGGTGGACTTCCATCAAGGATAAGGACGGGAACGAATACATTGATAAGCTGATAGCGCATCAGCTCCAGTACGGCAATTGCGAGACAGGTTCCGTAGATACAGATTTCACAGACGAAAGCTGGCATGAGACGGCCAAAAAGGTGAAAGATCTCATTGCGGTGGATCCCACCATGGCGCCCAGTTCTTATCTCCAGTATTACCTGTACCCCGACGATATGGTGGCACATACCGATCCGAATTATACCAGGGCAAATCAGGTGATCGACGGCAGAGAAAAACGAGTGTTCGGCGAGTGCGCAAAGATCGAAGCGGCGGGCACCGCGAAGGATACGGCGTTAAAGATCGGTATCCATGCGCTGTTTATTGTGGATCTGGCCACTGCTCTTGCCTTTAACACCCATGAGAGAATGCTCTTAATCGTGGAGAACAACGGCGCCATTGAGAATTTTTCGCCGGATGCCATGGTGGAGATTCCCTGTATCGTAGGAAAAGACGGCTATGAGCCGTTAAGTATCGGGAAGATCCCTACCTTCCAGAAAGGATTGATGGAAGAACAGGTGGCGGTGGAAAAACTGACCGTAGACGCCTGGATGGAAGGAAGTTACCACAAACTCTGGCAGGCCCTTACCCTGTCAAAAACGGTTCCCAGTGCGGGAATTGCAAAGAAGATTCTGGACGACCTGATCGAAGCAAATAAAGGGTATTGGCCGGAATTAAAATAAAACCTGTACAAGATGTACGGAAAGGAGACACTATGAAAATATTGTTATGTTGTAATGCCGGAATGTCCAGTTCCATTTTAGTAAAAAAGATCCGCGAGGCGGCAGAGAGGCGCGGCATGGATCTGACCATCACCGCTGTTCCAAGCGCGTCCATCCGCGATGAGGTGGGCAAGTGGGATGTATGTCTGGTAGGACCTCAGCTTGTCTATGCGGTGGCGAATATCAAATCCCAGCTTAATATTCCGGTGGCCAGCGTGGAACCCCGTACTTACGCCATGGCTGACGGTGACAAGGCGCTTGATTTTGCAATCAGCCTGGTGGAAGGGTAAGGTAAAAAGATGGTAAATATTGAAAAGATATCGGCATCAGCGATGAGCGTTATTACTTTTTCGGGTATGGCTAAGTCCTGCTATATGGAAGCGCTTGCTCTGGCAAAGGAGGGAAAATTCTCCGAAGCGGATAAAAAGCTCGAAGAGGGCGCGGAAAATTTTGTGGAAGCCCATAATGGACACATGGATGTATTACAGGAAGAGATCAGCACGGAAGAACCGCAGATCAGCCTGTTAATGACCCATGCGGAGGATCAGCTCATGGCGGCCGAAACATTAAAGATCGTTATTCTGGAACTGATAGAACTTTACAGAGATAAGAAGGGAGAATAAGCAATGGGAGCTTACAATATTTGGGCGGCATCGGAGACAATAAACGGCTTTGCCGCAGATGAAATTATTTCCTGCCTGCAGAAATCCATCCGCAGAGCAATGGTAGAGGAAGCCTGCCAGTATGCATACGAACTGTATGTATCCGGACCGGTCTTTCTGGAGAAAATGTGGAGGAGGCTTTTGACCATCTCCGTGGAGGATATCGGGTTCGGCAACCTGAATGCAGCGGTTTTGGTAAATACCATGAATGAGATGCGCAAGAACTTCCCCTATGACGACGGAGATCAGCCGATGTATTTCATCCATGCGATCCGTATCCTCTGCGAGAGCGAGAAGGATCGTTCCAGCGATTATCTGAAAAACATCATCATCAAAGAGGCAGCCATGGGCAAAGTGCCTGAGATCATGGATGTGGCGCTTGATAAGCATACCAAACGTGGCCAGGAGATGGGCAGAGGTTCCAAACACTTCTTTGAGGAGGGAACCAAAGTGATTCCGCAGCTTAAAATCGACAACGATTACAGAGAGCGCTACGGAAAGATCCTGGAAACCTACAGCCCGGATAAGAATGTGCCGAACGCATTCAAATATAACTCCGGTCAGTATTGATCTGGAGAGAATGTAGTATCTTTGAAACGGACTGCTGCGGGTATCTGCGGCAGCCTTTTCATTTCAGTAGATTTTGAAATGATCCTCTGAGTGATCAGGAAAGGCAGGCAACAGACAATGAACACTTCAACCATCATCGAAATAGCCGGTTATGTGGGTTCCACACTGGTAGTCGTCTCCATGCTGATGTCCTCGGTTGTAAAGCTGAGAGTCATCAACACGATAGGAAGCGTTATCTCGGCGACTTACGCGTTAATTATCCACTCCTATCCGCTGGCGCTTATGAATATATGTCTGATCATCATTAACGTTTATAATCTCATGAAACTGCTGAAGACCAAGCAGCAGTACGATCTTATCTCCGTAAGCACGGACGATGGATTTCTCGCTTGGTTTATGGCGCATTATCAGCAGGATATCCGGAATTTCTTTCAGAATGCGGAAACGGCTCTCTCCGAAGCAGACACCGCCTATCTCGTGTGCTGTGATACTGCCCTGGCAGGACTGCTGCTCGGAAATGTGACTGAAAAAGGTGTCCTGGAGATTTCTGTCGATTACTCGACTCCCACATACCGTGACTGCTCTGTCGGAAAATACCTGTATTCCAGACTGCCGGAACAGGGAATCAGCAAACTGGTGTATTCCGGGAAATCGGAAAAGCATGAAGAATATCTCCGGAAGATGGGTTTTGCAGAAAAAAACGGAGTGTATGAAAAATTTCTTGCACAGTAGGCACTCTGCATGCAGCAGATATTCATGGCAATAGAAGGCATGGGTTTTGCATTTTCTATTGCCATGATCAGATATTTTTTTTAATTTTAGTTTGATTGCCGCCAGAGACTGCGCTATAATATAGTGATCCTGCTTTTCAAAGTGTAAGCTGCTTTGTTTGGGAAATACTTATGATTACATGAGAAAGGTTCTGTAAATATCACAATGAAAAAGACAGTTATTTTGGATGACGTCAAACGTGCGGTTCTGATCGTGGCCGCCGCCTTTTTAATGGCGATGAATATCAAAAGCTTTGTGCGGGCAGGAGACCTTTTGCCCGGTGGATTTAACGGTTTAACCTTGTTGATCCAGCAGATCGCAAGGCATTTCTGGAATATGGAATTATCCTACTCCTTAGTCAATTTTTCCCTGAATGCTGTTCCGGTCTTTATCAGTTTCAAATTTATAGGGAAAAAATTTACCGGCTATTCCTGTCTTATGATCGTTCTGACCGGTATCTTTACAGATATTCTATCCGGTTTTCAGATGACTAACGATATACTGCTGGCGGCCGTATTTGGCGGCATTTTAAACGCCTGTGCCATCTCCCTTTGCCTGTATGCCCACGCTACGAGCGGCGGCACTGACTTTATCGCCATCTTCTTTTCTGAAAAATTCGGCATCGAAACCTGGAATTACATTTTTGCCGGAAACTGCATAATCCTTGTAATTGCAGGATATCTTTTCGGATGGAACGAAGCACTGTACTCTATCATTTTTCAGTTTACCTCCACCCAGGTCCTGCACCTTTTATACAAACGCTATCAGAAACAGACGCTTCTTATCATTACATCCAAACCGGATGAAATTTATGAGGAAATCCGTGAGAATACCAATCATGACGCGACTCTTTTTAAAGGAATCGGCTGTTACAGAAAAAAGGAATGCAATATGCTCTACTCAGTTGTCGGGAAGGATGAGATCAAACCAATCACCAAAAAGATCAGGCAGATTGATCCCAATGCATTTATCAATACGATGAACACTCAGCAGGTTACAGGACGGTTTTATCAGAGGCCTAACGACTGAAAAGGTTTATCATATGATAAACCTTTTCGCCTCTTCTCGATTTATATTGGCTTTTATACTTTAAACCGATATCCCACACCCCAGATTGTCTCAATATACTGAGGCTTTGAAGTGTCAAACTCAATTTTCTCACGAATCTTCTTAATATGCACTGTCACGGTAGCGATGTCACCGATGGAATCCATATCCCAAATCTCCCGGAACAACTCTTCTTTGGTATAGACATGGTTCGGATTTTCAGCCAGGAATGTCAGCAGGTCAAATTCCTTGGTTGTGAACGTCTTCTCCTCTCCATCTATCCATACCCGCCGCGCAGTCTTATCGATCTTGATCCCCCGGATCTCCACGACATCATTAGTTTTCTGGGCGGAACCTACCAATCTGTCATACCTGGACATATGAGCTTTTACCCGGGCTACAAGTTCACTGGGACTGAACGGTTTTGTCATATAGTCATCAGCACCTAACCCCAGACCTCTGATCTTATCAATATCATCCTTTTTCGCCGACACCATCAGAATAGGAATATCTTTCTTTTCGCGAATCTTCCGGCACACCTCAAATCCATCCATTCCTGGCAGCATCAGATCCAATATCACCAGATCAAAATCCTCCGCCAGCGCAGCGGAAAGTCCCCTGTCTCCGCTGTTCTCAATCTGCACCTGAAAGTCACTCAGCTCCAGATAGTCCTTCTCCAGATCTGCAATAGATTCTTCGTCTTCAATGATCAAAATCCTGCTCATACCATACCCGCCTTTCCATCATTTTTTGCCTTTCCGTTTCCGCCTGTCAGATCAGATTTCCTTTTCCGTCCGCCCTCCGGCGCCCCCTCATCAATGTCCACGCTTTTTATATCCTGCCTCACTTCCTCATATTTTCTTAAAATAATGTGCATACAGGTCCCTTCGCCCTCTTTGCTGGTAGCCCAGATATAACCACCATGATCCTCCATGATCTTCTTCACGATGGAAAGACCTATACCGCTGCCTCCTTTTGTAGAATTGCGGGAGGCGTCCGTCCGGTAAAACCTCTCGAATATTTTGGGCAGATCCCTCTGGGCAATACCTCTTCCGTTATCCTCTATTTCAATGCGGATCGAATCAATCTCATCCAGAATACGGATATCGATCATACCCGGTTTCTTATCCTGATACTTCACACTGTTGTTTATAATGTTATTGATCACCCTCTTTAATTGTTCCGGATCAGCAATCACCATTGTCTCAGGAGATACCAGGTTGGAGTAACTTAATTCTATATCTTCTGATTCCAGATCAAGCCCCACCTCTTCCAGACAGTCCTGGAAATAGTCTGCCACATTAAGCCTGTGAAAGTTATAGGGAATACGGTTCGTATCAATGCCTGAATACAACGACAGTTCATTGATCAGACGATCCATATCATTGGCTTTATTATATATGGTCCTGATATATTTATCCATCTTTTCCGGCGTATTGGCTATACCGTCCATTATCCCTTCCACATAACCTTTGATAGCCGTGATCGGCGTTTTCAGGTCATGAGAAATATTTGAGATCAATTCTTTATTCTGATTTTCACGCTGTAACTTTTCCTCAGTGGATTCTTTGAGACGAAGCCGCATATCCTCATAGTTTACAGCAAGTTCCGCCATCTCCCCTTTCCGTTTTTCACCGGGAGAAGGCACCTGATAATCCAGATTTCCTTCAGCAATATTTTTCATTGCAATATTCAGTTCCTGCACCGGATTAAATACGCTGGAATAAATCCAGAAACTCAGAATAAGAGCCGTAAATATAAGAATAACTGCAATAGCCACCGCCATCGAAGCGAAAAAATCCGGCGCAATCAGATCACTGAAATAAAGATACGCCTCGGGATCCACAGAAAATTTTATCTGCTGCCCTCTGATCGCCGCCCCGATAAACCAGAATGCCACTGCCGTCAAAATCAACGGTACAAATATCATGACCAGAAATGCGATCAGCAGTCTTGTTTTTAATTTCATTTTTGTCTCCGGTTACCTGAATTGAACTTCGTTTTATTTATCTTCATATTTTGTAAACAGTATACCACATTTTATGGTATATTTTTGTAAAAAGAGAAGAATAATCTTCTTAAAAATATATAAACATAAAAAACGGGTGTTGACAAGCGACAAAATTATGTTATAGTAAAATAGTAATCATTCCTATTTTCGAGGAGATACTATGGCACTGAAATACAGCAGACAGAGGGAAGTCATAAAAGAAAACCTTATGCATAGAGAGGACCATCCTACAGCGGACATGGTCTATATGGATGTGCGGGAAACTTTTCCGAACATCAGCCTTGGAACAGTTTACCGGAATCTTCAGCTCCTTACTGATCTCGGTGAAATACAGAAACTGAATATAGGGGATGGCGTAGATCACTTTGATGCGAAAACTTTTCCACATTATCATTTTATCTGCAGGGAATGTGGCAGCGTGATCGATCTGCAGATGGATAATATCGATACGATAAAAGATATTGCAGGCGTTAATTTTGACGGACAGATAGCAGGACATATTACCTATTTCTATGGCGTCTGCGGCAACTGCTGTAAAAATGCGCAATCCCCCTGCGGAGTTTAAGGTTACGACCGGGTACTTCCCGGTTTAAATAAAAATGTAAATAAAGAAAAGGAGACTAAAACAATGAAATTTGTATGTCAGGTATGCGGTTATGTTCACGAGGGAGATGCTGCTCCCGAAAAATGTCCTCAGTGTGGCGTTGGCCCGGAGAAATTCACAGCACAGAGCGAGGAAATGACATGGGCTGCAGAGCATGTTGTAGGCGTAGCTCAGGGTGTTTCTGAAGATATTCTGGCAGACTTAAGAGCAAACTTTAACGGTGAGTGTTCTGAGGTCGGTATGTACCTTGCCATGGCAAGAGTAGCACACAGAGAAGGTTATCCTGAGATCGGCCTTTACTGGGAGAAAGCTGCTTACGAAGAGGCTGAGCACGCTGCCAAATTTGCAGAGCTGTTGGGCGAAGTTGTAACGGATTCCACAAAGAAGAACCTTGAAATGAGAGTGGAGGCTGAAAACGGTGCTACTGCCGGTAAGTTTGATCTTGCAAAGAGAGCAAAAGCTGCTAACCTTGATGCGATTCATGATACTGTTCATGAGATGGCCCGCGATGAAGCTCGACACGGCAAGGCTTTCGAGGGTCTGTTAAAGAGATACTTCGGTTAAGAAGAAATGCTGTAAAATCAACATTTTTGAGGATTTAAGGGTATGTTGGAGCAGTCTGACATACCCTTATTTTTGTGCAAGCGATTGTGTTTGGATGTGGGTTTTAATTTTCATTTTCTTCAGCGAAACACACACCTTGAAATATGGGTCTGTGTTTTACTGAAAATGCAATAAAAAAGAAGGTTAGCTGTTCTTTCACCCATAACCAGCTACCCCTCTTTATTCTCCTTTGTCTGAAAGTCACTGTCTTTTATAAATTCTGCTTGTCTTGTATCTGACAGTCTAATATATTACACAACATGTTAATAGAATGTGTGCTGATACCCTCATTATTCCGTAACCGTTGCAAAAGTGATTTGCATATATTGTAGTCTGTCACTAAATTATACTGACTAATTCCCTTTTTCTTTAGGGTTTCCCATAATCGGTCATATATTATCATAGGTTCAACAAAATTTATTGTCTCCTTTCTCTTGCATATTTTTAATTTTAAGTCCATAATAGGTTTGACTAAATGGTCTATTTTCAGACCTTAAGCAAAAGGAGAAAAATATTATGAAGAAGAAAACGGTAGTATTAATGTTTGTACTGGCATTATCTTTATCTATTGTGGGATGTGGTAATCAAACAACAACAGCAGAAGAACCGCAGCAAGAGCAAATGGAAGTAGAAACGGAACAGCCCGAACAGACAGAAACAGAAATGGAAGAGCCTCAACAAGAGCAAGCAGAATTAGAGACAGAAGAACCACAACAGGAAGAAAGTGTAGAAACAGAACCCGTATATTCTAGTCCCGACGAATTATATGAAAATGCACTTTCTGTATTAGACGAGGTAATAGATACCGAAAAACTTTATACAAGTGAAGAATTTGCAGAACTTCTTCCACAAATTTTTGATAAAATAGACGATATAACATTCAATCCCGATTTAGTGGCTGATGTAACCGAATCACAAGCCCATATAAGCCTGCATGGTGCCGCAATGAAAGACACTTTTCAACAGCTTTTCTTTCATATGTATTTAGGAATGGGTAATGTCAAGGAAGTCGGAATAAAAGAAGTTGAGAATGGTTCTGGCACATTAAAAGAAAACGAAATAAGGTTCACAATAAATTATGCATTTTATGACTAAGTATATTTTCAGAGGTCTCGGAATAAAATCCAAGACCTCTTTCTATTCTTCCATTTTAAAGAATAATTTTCTTGTTTCATTAAAGAATGAATAATGTATCAATAAGATACTGGATAATTGTTCATTAGCGATTAGTATTAAAAGTTTGAGTGCTAAAAAGGAATGTCATAATTCAAAGCGGATTTATATTATTTACGTGTTAAGCATTATGGATAAGATCATAAATCCGCACACCTCTGCCTATCCTATATAAAAGAGAAAAGGAGCATTTGCCTTAACAAGCGGTCTTGAAAAGGCACATGAATATTATAGAGTTTCTATTTATGACGGCAGCAGACAATTAGAAGTTATTTATATCTGTGGGGGAGCGGAACAGGAAAAACAACCCTTGCAAAGCATATTGCAGAAAAGTATGGATATAGTTTCTTTATTTCAGGAAGTGATAATGACCTATTAGACGGTATACAAAGGACAGGACTGTTTAATATTAGATGATTTGAGGGGCATCATTAAAATTTTCCGATTTTATCAAAATGACAGATAATAACAGCACCCCCCCAGCGGTATTTTTTATGAAAGGTTTCTCTGTGACCAGACGCTTTCTGAGACACATCCCTGCATCCTTCAGGTCCTATTGACAAGCTGCTTTGACCGTTGCTATGATAGTGGGCAGAGAAAGGTATTATCAACGGAGGCACAATTATGACTTTGGAAAGAGAAGCTAAAACAAAGCAAAAAACAGACAGGTGGATCTATATTTTGTCGGGAATCCTGCTTGCCATATCCATCATTGTACTCTACATGACCCACAGATCTATTCCTTTCATGATGGACGATCTGTGGTATTCTACTCTGTTGAGTGAAGATACTCCCATTGCTTCCTTTTCTGATATTGTGGAAAGTCAGATCTGGCACTACTTCAACTGGGGCGGCCGAAGCATGACCCATGGCATTTTGCAGCTGACACTGCTTTTGGGCGAACAGACTGCCGATCTTTTAAACGTTGCTGTCACACTGCTTCTTGCCGGTGCGGTCTGCCTTGTGTCTGATAATCGAAGGCTTCCTGCTTTCTGGGCAGTTCTTGGAATGATGCTGGGCTTAAATGCAAACTGGCGTATGAGTATGTTCTGGCAGGCCGGTGCCGCCAACTATTTATACATTACTTTGTTTATTTTGCTCTTTGCCCACTGCTATCTGCGGGAACTGCCGGATGAGGGAAGTCTTTTTTCCGGATCAGACGGGCAGCCTTCCAGAAAATCTCTCCCCTGGGTCACTTTCTGGATCATCCCCCTGGGCCTTCTCACCGGCTGGAGTAATGAAAATATGGGGCCGGCTCTGTGGTTTCTGAGCCTGGCTGTAATCCTTCTCAGATGGCGTGAAAAACAAAGACCAAAGCTGTGGATGATTCTGGGAAATCTGTTCTGTCTTTCCGGATGTGCTTTCTGTATTCTGGCACCGGGCAATTTTGTTCGCAGTGCCCAGTCCGGAGAAGACCAGCTCGGCATTTTATGGAAAATTTTTTTAAGAAGCTATGGGGAATGTAAAGGAGCGCTGGAATACTTATTCCCGGTGCTGCTGGTACTGTTGTTTCTCTGCATCCTGCATGGCCCGTTACTTGGCAGGCGGAATGAACTGCTGCTTATTTGTGCTTTGTTGTCCTGGGGCGCCTTTTTTCTTTCTCCCCACTATCCCGACAGAGCTTCTTTTGGAACAATGATGCTCTGCATATGTGTTATAATATCTCTGGCCAAAAAAATATTGAGCAAAAACGCTGATCTGATCTGGCCGCTATGGGGCGGTGCCGTTTTTATATGGTTGAGGGGGATATATTTCTGCGCAGAGCATCTGGCCATAACCTGGGGATGGATCCGTTAAAGTATCCGCCTCGAACTTCAGGTTATGTTTAAGAAGCTCTAAAAGCGTAAATTTGACTCTTGCGAATCCTGAAAAAAGGCGCTATACTTTAAAGTGCATTCTACATTGTTTTGCAAGCTTTTCGTCGCGGACTGTCTATCCGGCAGTTTCGCCTATAAAGCTTACTAATAAAAAATACATAACGAAAAGGAGATTTTATTATGGACAAGTATTTTTGCAATCCCTGTGGTTACACTTATGATCCCGTAAAAGGTGATCCGGAACATGGTATCGCTCCTGGAACAGCTTTTACAGATCTGCCGGACGACTGGAAATGTCCCATCTGCGGTATTGACAAATCCATGTTCAAAAAAGTAGTAGAAACACCGTAAGAAAATTTACCTGAAAAATCCAGGGCAGCAGAACCTATGATTCTGCTGCCGCTTTCATTCATAAAATATTCTGTAAACCTGCCGAATCAATTAAAGATTTTCCAATTATTTTCAGCGCATTTATCTGCCTATCTCTTTGATTTTTCTAATATACTGCATTATAATAACAGAAGAACCCGTAAAGACATCTTTACAGACAGAAAGAGAGCTGTTCTACCTATGGCAGAAACAACACAGACAGGCACCATTCAACAACACAGTACAGACGAAGTAACAACCCACCGGGAAACAGCATCCGGAAAAAAGCATTTCTCCGGACGTATTAAATTATATATTGCGTCTGCTGTTACACTGGGAGCAATATTGCTTGCCTACTTCATGATCGGCTTTCATTATCAGAAAGTTTTCCTCCCTGCCACCATAGTCAATGAGACAGATGTATCAGGGCTGACCCCTGAAATGGCACTGGAACAGTTAAATGCCCACGCCGCAGAATATGTTCTGACTATTATAGAAGATGGAGAAAGGACTGAACAGATATCCGGCAGAGACATTGGACTTTATGCTAAAAACGACATGCTCCTGCAGGATATTCTGAATAATCAGAATATTATAACCTGGGCGTTTCAGTGTTTTCAGGGAAAAAAATATTCACTTGATATGGAATACGATGAACAAAAGCTTTTATCGGTTATAAATACTTTATCCTGCATGGATAAGAAAAACTGGATCTCCCCTCAGGATGCTTATATTACATACATAAAAGGAGATGGTTACACTATTGTCCCGGAGCTTCCCGGAAATGAGATACTCATTGACCACTTTTCAGAAGCAGTAGCTGCAGCGATAGACCATCTGGATCACACGCTTTCTCTGCGGGACACAGGCGTTTACAAAACTCCGGACATTTGCTCTGATGATAACGCATTACAGGAACAGTTTGCCCGGCTGCAGCCCTATTCTGACATGACTGTCACTTATCAGTTTGACAGTCAGACCGAAATTCTGGACAGTGATACTCTCTCTGAATGGGTATCTCTTGACAAAAATGGAAACCTCGAGATTAACGAAGACGCAGTGGCTGAATTTATAAAAGAACTTGCCAAAAAGCATAACACTGCATACTCTCCCAAAATCTTTGAGACATCCTATGGCGAAACTGTGACGATCAAACATGGATTTTACGGCTGGCAGATCGATAAAGCCACCGAAACAGAAAATCTGCTCCAGGTGATCCGCGATGGAGAAAGTGTAACCCGGGAGCCCGCTTACCTGTTACGAGCGGCAAGTCATGACGGAGCCGATTATGGTGACACCTATGTGGAGATCAATCTCACTGCTCAACATTTATTTTATTATAAAGATGGAGAACTGCTGATCGAATCCGATTTTGTTTCGGGAAACCCCTCCAGAGGAAATGCCACACCAGACGGTGCTTACGCCATTACCTACACAGAGCGCAATGCTACATTAAAAGGACAAAACTATCGGACGCCGGTCTCTTACTGGATGCCTTTCAATGGAAATGTAGGCATGCATGACAGTTCCTGGCGCTCTTCCTTCGGTGGCGTTATTTACCAGACAAACGGCTCCCACGGCTGTATCAATCTTCCACCCGCCGCAGCAAAAACAATTTTTGAAAATATTGAAAAGGGCATTCCTGTTTTATGCTATCATCTGGGCCAAACGGAGCAATATACAAACGCCCTTTCAGAAGAACAGACTGCAGCGCAGAACAGTCCGGTTGAGCCACAGGAACCTGCTGCCAGCGAGATCCCGGCTGATACACAACAGCCAGATGCAGATGAAATGCCCGCCGATATACAAAGTATTTCACCGACAGGCGAAAACGCCAATAATGAGCCTCCCGCTCCGGCTGAAAATGAAACTTCTGCTGTAATACCGCCTGCTCCTGCCCAAGGCACCGATTCTTCACAGGTTCCGCCAGTATCAGTTCAAAGTACCGACCCTGTCGCCGGAACATCCCCGGAACCCACAGGCTGATTTTTTCACCGCCCCGGATATCTCTATTCGGGGCTTTATCAGCTAACAGACGATCGACAGCAGCCTCCTTCGATTCTCGATCCTCACAGTATCTTCTTCCCCTCCGAATTCCCCGTCCAGCGCCCAGGATATCTTTTCCTCCGAACGCATGATCACTTTGGATGTCTTACGATAGTATATGTGCTGGTTTTCTTCCAGCTTTTCTCCTAACAGGGAGAGAATGATCTCATTCAGCGTCACAAGGCTCTTCGGCATCTTTACGAGAACCATCTCGAACATCCCGTCGTCCAGAGCGGTGTCTGACGGCAGGATATTTTTGAAGCCGCCGATGGACAGAGAGTTGGTTACCATACCAAGGATAAAATCGTCTTCTATCGTCTCTTCATCCAGTTCCGCCGTTATATGATAGCTTTTCAGATCAGCCATACTCTTGATTCCCTCCAGAATATAGGCTGCATGACCTAACAGATTTTTTGCCTTCTGGGATGTGGTGTAGGATACCTTTGTAAAGATTCCGAACGCTGCCACATAGAGGAAATACCTAGAAGTGTTGAATCTCCCCACGTCGAGCTGCCTGGGTTCCCCTTCAACGGTATTCTGCAAAAGGGCATCCACATCCCCGGAAAGGCCGAGGCTGTAGGCAAAATCATTGGTGGAACCGGAAGGAATATAGGCGATCCGGGCCGGCAGATTTTTTCTGATCAGGAAGGAAACCGTGATATTCAAAGTCCCGTCGCCGCCGCTGCATACGATCAGATCATAGGATTTAAAATCTATATTTTCAGAACAATCCTCCAGTCGATTCACCAGACAGACCGTCACCAGATAGCTTTTGCTGTCATAGTATTCCACCGCTTTCTGTAAACTCAGTCTGGTTTTTGTCATACCGGATACGGGATTGTATATCAGCAGAAGTTTTTTCATATCTATAATCCGCCTTTCTAACTATTACCTCACCTGATTTTATTCAAAATGAGATGCCGTGTATTCCTTTCAAGCCTGTTTCATTGGGCAGCCCTTTTCAAATACAGTATATTCTCTGCATTTCTTTCCGTCAATAATAAGCTGTCATGTTTTCCCGCCAATCTTCTGATCCCATAAATTACGATTCATCCGAAAGCCAGGCTCCATCAGGCACTGGAATAGTTAAAACCACATTCCTGACAAAGCAACCGCCCAGGGGCTTCCTCATCTGACCGCCCCGATCAACAGATAGATCAACGTCGCGCAAAGTCCGATGGAGAACAGAATCAACCCATAGGAAAGACTCCTCGTGATCAGATAATTTGTCTCCCGGATCCTCCAGTATTCCAGCGCCAGTTTATGTCTGTAATCGGTCTTCCTCGGATGTCTCCGCCAGAAGGTCCGGTTCATAAATCTGCACACAAAATTCGCTATACTGCCCAGGACATAGGTAAACCCATTTCCCTCCTTCAGCTCGCCCATCTTTGAGTAATCTCTGTAAACGGTTTTTCTTAGGATCACCACCCATGTATCCACAAACGTATCAAGCAGCCCTGCCGCCACACCTCCCACTTTTATCAGTAATTTCCCGACTGCACCGCTTATCTTACACAGATCCAGAAATTTCGGCCATCTGTCCACATACACAGTGCCGCCGCTTCTCAGTTTCAAAAAGGCAGACACTATGCCGACCTTTCCCTCTTGGAGAGCTCTTTTTCCATCGGCAGAGTTTTTCCCCGCCTGTAACTTCTGTAAATTTCCTTCCGCACAGGCAATCTCTTTTTCTTCGGCATTCACCTGCCTCATCATCCATCCACGCCCCAGCACAAGGTAAAGCAGTGCGCCGATCGCGATGGATATCAGACTTCCTTTCAAATGATCAAAACTGAACCAGTAAACACTCTCCCCTGCTCCCGCAAGCCCCATGAAACCCTGTCCCAGATTTGCCAGTTTATCCATCGTCATCCCCGGTAACAGCAGGCTCGCCGCAAGCAGCACACCGCCGCTCAGAGGTGTCATATATTTTTTCTGCGCATCATATGCTTCCTGTAATGCCGGATCCTTATTTTTTTCCACAAAGACAGCGATAAACAGCTTTGTCATATACGCCACGGTCAGACCGCCGCTGATCAGAAATACCCATTCTATCACTTTCATCTGCCCCGCAGAAAAAAATACTGCCGATGCCGGAGCTTCCCTCAGCCGTTCCGCATATTCCACAATACTCTCATGCAGCAACGTCTTGCTGACATAGCCACTGAATAAGGGCATACCCCCGATTCCCAGGGCCCCCATCAGATAAATAAAGGCGAGCAGCGGTTTTTTTCGCCCAAAACCTCTGATTTCATTCAAATTCAGCTTATGCAGATTCCTGTAAATCACGCCAGCTACCAGAAACAGCACCAGTTTAAACAGGGAATGATTCACCATATGGAGAAAAGTGCCCCGCACCGCAAACATGTTACTCTCTCCCAACAGTCCCTGCATGCCGATCCCTATCATAATAAATCCGATCTGGGAGACAGAAGAGCAGGCCAGCGTCCGCTTAAAATCTATGGAAAACAGCGCAAGTACCGCGCCGATCACCATCGTCGCCACGCCAAACGCCAGAATGACCGTCTCCCATATTCCATCATGCGGAAATATCTTACAGCTTATCACAAGCACACCGAAAATCCCGGTTTTCGTCAGAATACCGGACAAAAGCGCGCTGGCCGGCGCCGGTGCCACAGGATGTGCCTTCGGCAGCCAGATATGCAGCGGAAACACACCTGCTTTCGCCCCAAAGCCAAACAACAGGCAGGCAGCCGCGGCATACACATTTTTCCCTCTGCACGCCTCATACAGCGCCCCGATCTCAAGCGTCCCCGCCTGATGGTACAAAAGAAACAAACCCATCAGCATCACAAGACCGCCCGTCACCGCCACTGCCAGATAGATGGCCGCCGCCCGCAGCGACTCCCTTCGCTCATCCTGCGCCACCCAGACATAAGAAGCAAAAGACATCGCTTCAAAAAATACAAACGTCGTGTAAAGATCCGCCGACAAAAAGATCGCTTCCGTCGCCCCCAGAGTGATCAGCTGAAACAGATAATACCGGTTTCTGTTCCGATAATGCTCGAAATATTCCATGGAAAACAGCGATGTCACCATCCACATAAAAGCGGCAATACAGACATAGACCGCCCGAAAACCGTCCACCGTAAAGGAAAATCCCATACCGCAGATATCTGACAGTCGTGTCATATATGTTTTCTCCGCGCCTGCCACATATTGAAACAGCAGCACTGCTGCCAGAACGAATTCCAGAACAGCCAGACCGCTCACAAAATAGTCTCTGTATTTTTTATACTTTCTGCCCAACATATAGGACAGCAGCGCGCCTGCCATCGGCAGAAATATCAGGCCGTATATCAGATAACTCATCTTGAAAACCTCTCAATTATAATAATCAGATAATAGAAACATTAACGTTTATTTCAGTATTTTTAATATCTGAATCAATTCTTTAAAAGCACTCTCAGTAAATCCCCGCAACATCCCGGAAAAACTCGACCAAAAGCCCGGAAAACAGCCCCAGCGCCACAATACTCGCCGAAAATACCAACAATGGCAGACACATCTTCCAGCCCGGATCCGTCACACCGGAAAGACTGCTGTAATCAAAATCCCTCTTCGGAAAAAAGGCCCGGACTACAGCATTCATCATATATAGCGCCGTCAGAAGCGCAGATGCCAGAAGACAGATGACGCCGAAATATGCCTGCACATGCATGCTCTCCACCGCCGCATTCGCCAGATTCCATTTGCTGATAAAACCAGCAAGTCCCGGTACGCCCATCAGCCCAAGCGCCGAGATCGTAAAGCAGCCAAACACCACAGGCATCTTTTTACCCAAGCCGTCCATCTCATAAATATGGCTCTTCCCTGTCTGCTGCATAAATGCCCCGGCACAGAAAAATGCGTTGATCTTCATGACTGCATGGCAGACCAGATGACACAGCGCTCCCATCAGTCCCAGGGGCGTCATCATGGAAATTCCGAAGATCACATAGGACAGGTTGCTGACTGTGGACCAGGCAAGACGTCTTTTGATATGCGTCTCCTTCAGAGCCATGCTGCAGCCGTAAAGAATCGTAAACATGGCAAATCCCATCACCACATTCTGCACCCAGGTTCCCTGCAGGAAAGAGGTGCCGAAACTGTAATAAGTCAGCCTGATCATCGCAAAAACCCCTGCTTTTACCACTGCCACCGCATGCAGCAGAGCTGTCACAGGTGTTGGCGCCACCCCGGCGTCCGGCAGCCAGGAGCTCATGGGCCAGATTGCCGCCTTCACGCCGAACCCCAGAAAAGCCAACAGATAAACCCAGAGCAGCAGATTCTTTTTGTCGCCGATCAGCGCCGTATTCAGGACGCCGCCCATCTGAAATTCGCAGGTTACGCCATAAATAATCACAAAGACCAGTCCGATCATCGCAAAAGCGGCGCCGCCGATGGAATAGTATAAATATTTTCTTGACGCTAACACCGCCTCCCGTTTTAATGTGTGCAAAACTAACGGCACTGTGGACAGCGTCAGCAGTTCATAGAAGAAATACATGGACAGCAGGTCGGATGCAAAAGCAATGCCCAGCGTGATGCCGTAGGTCGTACTGTAAAACATAAAAAAGATTCTTTCTCTTTCCTCATGTTCCATATATTCGAAAGAATACAATACCGCAAGCGGCCACAGAAGGGATACCAGTCCTGCAAAAACCATCGACATGCCGTCGATCTTGAAGGAGATGGAAAGGTCTTCCACAAAGTGGATGATGTGGAAGACTTCTGTGGTGCCGTTTAAGAGTAATTTCCACACGATGGCGGTGGTGGTCAGCATGATCGCTTCCAGGTACCAGGCCATTGTTTTTCTGTTTTTAAAGGGGAGAAGCGGCGTTAGTATTCCGCCGATAATCGGCAGGAGAATTGTCGCTAAAATCCAGTATTCGCTCATGTTTGTTCTCCGTATGTGGTGAACGAAGCCGCCGGCTACGTTTTTCCTCAATTTACTGATGATATCGCTGACGAGCTGCTATGTTGCAAGTACAATATATAGTCATCCCCCCAGAAGGGGAATAATAAACGGCAATTATTTCTGCCATTTACTATTGCTTATCAATTCGCATGACAGCTTTCCGTTTATGCTTTACAATACCGCGCTTACAATTCCCCGGATAAACTCCGTCAGCGGATTCGGGAAAATTCCAAAGAGCAGTGAAAACGCCGCCAATATAACTATGGGAATAAGCATCCATAGGTCTGGCTCCCGTTTTTGCAAACCGGCATAATTAAAATCCACTCCCGGCAGGAAACCTTTTAATGTCACGGGGAGCAGATAACCCGCCGTCAGGAGAGCGGACAGCAGCAGTACCGCCGGGCCAAGCCATGTAAAGAGGCCTGTGTCCGAAGACAGCGCCCCCAGGGCCAGGTACCACTTGCTGATAAAGCCGGATGCAGGCGGAATGCCGATTAGGGCTAACGAGGCAATGGTATAGCACCATATTGTGACAGGCATTTCCTTTCCGATGCCTGTCAGTTCGTCTGTCCTTGTTTTTCCGGTTTTGTAGATGATGGCTCCGGCGGACAAAAACAAGGCAGCTTTGATCCATGCGTGGAACACTACGTGCAGCAGCGCTCCCGTCATGGCGGTTGGTTCTAACAGAGCAAGGCCAAACAGGATATAGGAAACCTGGCTGACGGTGGAATAGGCCAGCCTTTTTTTCAGGACTTTTTCGCGGTATGCCAGCATGGATCCCATAAGGATCGTAATCAGCGTCAGAGAGATCCAGGCCGTCTGCACCCAGGTTCCTCTGATAAAAGACGCCCCGAATAAAAAATATACCGTGCGGATCACCCCGAGCACTCCGGCCTTTACGATCACACCGGAAAGCGCCGCGCTTGCCGGCGCAGGGGCAACCGGATGAGCCGTGGGGAGCCACGCGTGTAACGGGAACATGCCCGCCTTCACGCCAAATCCCAGAATCATGAAAAATACAATGACAAGCAGCGTTTTTTCATGCCCTGCTGCCAGCTCTTCATGCAGGGCGCCCCCTGCCGTAAACTGAAACGTTGCCGCATATCTGTTCAGGAAAAACAGCCCCATCAGCACCATGTAAGCGCCGCAGAGGGAGTAAAACAGATACTTCAGGCCGCCCATCACCGCTTCCTTTGTTTTCGTATGCAGTACAAGGGGCATGGACAGCAATGTCAGCAGCTCATAAAACAGATAAAAGGTTACGATATTGCCCGCAAAACCAAGCGCTGACAGTACGCCGAAGACCATCAGATAAAAACCGAAATAGCGCTTTTCTTCCTTTTCGTGTCTCATGTATTCAAAGGAATAGAAGCCGGCCAGAATCCATACGATGGTGACGATCAGCGTAAAAAGCCGCCCCAGATCATCCAGACAGAAATAGAGCTCCAGTTTATCTCCCAGATGAAGAAGCAGGAGATCTGTCCTGGCCGTTCCAAGCGCGGCCATGACCAGTACACCTGTGAGGACAAGCCCCGTCCCCGTCACTGAAAGAAGACGGCCTCTTGAAGAAAACTCCGGCATCAACAGGAGCACCGCACCAAAAAGTATGGGAAAAAATATGGCAATCAACATCAGTATTGACGCATTCATTCTTACTTATCATGTCCTTTCCGTCGTCTGCGGTTTCCTGCATGTAAAAAGCCTGCGCAGGGATTATCTGCTGCCGCTTTCTTTACGGTAACCGCAGTATTCATTGATTTTCCGTACGATGTTTTTATGCAAAATTCGCAAGTCCGGTCTCGATCAGGTGAATGATCGGCTGCGAGTTCATACCCAAAATCAGGTTGAGGATCACAAACAGGATGATCGTCAGCGTGTACAGCTTCTGTTTCTCCCAGCTGATACTGTAATACCCCTTTTCTTCCACCACCGACTGCTTCTCCGGCGTATAAATGCGGATCACCGTCTTCAGGAAATAGATCGCATTTAAGATCGTGCTGACAGCAAGTACGATCACTGTCGGGAACATTTTCCAGGTCGGGTTGATGATGGCGGCTTTTGCAAACAGAAGCTTGCTGACAAACCCCGAAAAAATCGGTATCCCCACCATGGACAGAGAGCCCACCGCAAAGCCGATACCTGCGATCCTGTTGCGGTATGCGGAACCGTTCAGGGCAAAAAAGTTCCTGCTGCCTCCTGACACATCTGTCAGTCCAATAGCACTGATGAAGAGCAGAGATTTTGTGGCCGCATGTACCAGAATGTGATAGACGCTGGCTACCATGCCCTCGTTTGTTCCCAGGCCAAAGCCCATATAAATGTAACCGATCTGCGCCACCGAAGAAAAAGCGATCATTCTCCGGATATCCTTCTCGCCGATGGCACTGAAAGAACCGAACAGCATACCGCACAGTCCGAACATAAAAAGGACGCCGATAATATGACTGCTGTAAATAATGTCTAACCCGATCACCCTGTAAAAAATTTTAATGAGTAAAAAGATATACCCCTTTGATACTAACGACGACAGCATTGCCGCCGAAGACACCGTGGAGTAACCATAGGCGTCCGGCAGCCAGGCGTGGCAGGGAAATAAGGCGCTCTTGATGGCAAGGCCGATCGTCATAATCCCCACCGTCACAAGCACCGGGATCCGGTATGTGCCGCCTGCCATGATCTCCGCCATAGCCTGGCTGATGTTGCTCATCAGCAGATGACCGGTCAGATCATAGAGCATGCAGATCCCCATCAGCAGAAGGCCGGAGCCAAGAAGGCTCATGATCATGTAGCGCACTGCTGCCTCGATGGTTCTGCCGTTCTGCCTGATCATGATCAGACCGCAGGCCGCGATCGTATTGATCTCCACAAAAACATAGGCCGTAAAAAGGTCATTGGTGTAGACAAGGGCAAGCAGCGAGCTGAGCATCATATCCACCAGGATATAGTAGATATTGTGCTTCGAGTACTCCACCTCGTCGAACAGCTTCTCACGGCCGCCGGTCATCGAAAGCAGCATCACGATACAGAAAAACATTGCCATTCCCGCCTCCAGCACGCCTGCCCGGATCTCGTTGCCCCAGGGCGCCGGGAAATGTCCCATCATGAAGATATAGCTGTCTGTCCCGGTTTCACAAAGATAAAGAAGCAGCGCCCCGGACATTGCGCCCACGATCAGGATCACCGCCGTATTTAACCGTTTTGCCCATTTCTCGGACAGGACCGAGGAGATGATCCCCGAAAACATGGAGATCATAATCGAGAAAAAGGGCACATTCTGTACAAAATCCATCAAAGCCCCTCCTTCCTGAGCTGTATGGATATCTCATCCAGATCTAACGTATGGTAACGCCTGTAAAGACGCACGGTAAGGGAAAGCATCAACGCCGTTACCGAGACGGAAACCACGATCCCCGTCAGCACAAGGCCACTGGGAATCGGATTGATATAGGCTTCCACTTCCTGCACGCCGTCCACCACAATGGGGGCCGCCCTGCCAGTGATGTAGCCTTTTTCCGCCAGAAACAGATAGACCGCCGTATCCATGATATTTAAGCCGATAATCTTTTTGATCAGGTTTTTCTGGATCAACAGATTCGCAAACCCGATACCGAACAGCAGAATCGCAACTTCTTCTCCATAATTTAACAGAAAATTTGTCTCAGGCATCCTTAAAACCCTCCTTTGCGGAACAACGCGAAAAAGGCGTACATCGTACAGGCTACCACCAGGCCGACGCATATGTTGAGCGGCAGGATCAGTCCGCTGCTTAAAATATTCCCCGGTGTTCCCAGGGGAATACCGCTCTCCAGGTGATGGGCCCCTGTATAAAAGGAGTAACTTTTTGCAATGCAGTAAAAACTCAGGGCCGAAAAACTGATCCATTTATAGGTTTTCGCGGTAAAAAACCGCTCCGTTTTCTCGAAACCAAAGGCATTCAGATACAGAATCAATCCAGCCCCGATCACCGCGCCGCCGGAAAACCCTCCGCCCGGCGAAAGATGGCCGTTTAAGATCACATAAATTCCAAATAATATGATAAAAGGGACTAATACCATAGCCACTGTCTGTAATATTTTATCATTTTTCGGCTCGTAAAAGCTGTCCCGCTTCTCCTCCTCCTCGGCGCTGCCCTTCCCTTTCTTCTTGTCATTCCGCATCAGGATCAGTACGGTGCAGGTCGCGATAAACAGTACGTTGGATTCCCCAAAGGTATCAAAGGCCCGGTAATCCAGAATCATTCCCGTCACAATATTCACTGCGCCGGTGTCCTGCATGCCGTCCTCAATATATTTTGCAGCCACCTCATTGTGGGCAGGATTTCCCGCATTGCCCACTGGCGGCAGATAAGCCACAGTGATGAGAAGAAGGATCGTTAAGGTCAGACAGCAGACAAGCGCCGCTGCTTTGTAAAATTTCCGAAACAGCGTGTACTGGCTGTTATTTGCCACATCATGGACCTGCCTGATGACCGCCACCGCCTCTTCCTGGCGTTTCCGCAGCACTTCCTCGCTTTCCTGCGGCTGTATCTTTTCCCGGATCTCCACGTTGTTCAGGTAGGGATCTCTGATGCCGTTCACCCACTGTTTAAAGGCGCCGATGGGCCGCCGGCCGTATTCCTCCTCAGAAAGCAGTCTACTCATGGTTCTCTTCATCCTCCTCTCTGATCGCGTGTATCTTCTTCAACGTCGCAAAAAACAGCACACTGGTAACGCCCGCTCCCACCGCCGCTTCCGTGATGGCAAGATCCGGAGATTCCAGCAAAATCCAGATGATCGACATGATCAGGCTGTAGGACATAAAGATCAAAATGGAGTTTAAAAGCCGCTTCGAAAAACTGACTGACACGGCACAGATCACTAAAAATGCAAGTAAAATATATTGAAAAATCTGCATCTTCTCTCCTCCTTACTGTACGATGCCCAAAAATTATTTTTCCTCTCTCTCTGCTACATCCAGTTCGCAGAACTTTTCCAGATCTTCGTCCACCGTATATTCCAGTCGTGAGATCAGGTGCGAAGACACCGGCGACGCACACCACAAAAAGACCAGTACCAGCGCCAGTTTTAATGTGACAAACCGAAAGCCGAACAGAATCATCAGTCCCGCCATTGACGCGCCGATTCCCAGCGTATCACCCATGGCGGCGACCTGCATTCTGTTTAACACATATCGAAACTTGAAGACGCCGAAAATTTCTGCCAAAAATGTGACCGCCCCTATAACCAAAAGCCCTGTACCCAAAATAAATCTGATCCATTCCATGGTCATCTCAACACCTCTGTACTTTCCCTGCTGTTATTCCTCTTTCTCCTCTTCCCGGCACTTTTTCTCCAGACGTTCCCGGTGTTCTTTATATACTCCCGTATATACTTTCGTGAGCACCACCACCGCCAGAAAACTGATCATCGCATAGATCAGACAGATATCCACCAGATAATCTTCGTCCATCAGAAGCCCGAGGACAGCGATAATCACCATCACGATAGTTCCCATCATATTCACCGCCACAAGTCTGTCCGCTATGGTCGGCCCCATCACTGCTCTGATCAGGCAGCATATCGTAAGTAACGCCAGTATTACTAATATAATATGAAAAATTCCGGAATATTGCTGTACAAGTTCCATGTCTTTCTCCGTTTCAAAAATGTCCGCCCGCTCTGTGCGGTCTGCTGTCCTGTAACGCCTGTTCCCACGACGCAGCTTCGCTGTGTTACAGAACCGATGTCTTACCAGCCTGAAGCATTTCAACCTGATTCCCGTTTTCAGGTAAACTTTATCAATTCAGCCATCCGGCCTCACCGTCACTGCTTCTCCATCCTCTCCAGCAGCTGCTCAAAGGTCGAATTCTCAATTCCCTCCGCTATGGTTTTATCCAGACAGTGTATGACCAGTTCATCCTCCTCCAGAGATATGGTGATGGTGCCCGGTGTCAGCGTGATGGAATTCGCCAGGATCACTCTGCCCAGTTTTGAGCGCAGTCTGGTTCTATAGGAAATGATCACAGGCTCCACGATCTCCCTGTCCGTGAGCGTCAGGTGCATCACCTGTAAATTGGATTTTATGATCTCCACAATCAGAACGCCTGTATAATATAGAAAAGAAACGCTCCGGCGCATCAGGGAGATGTCTTTTTTCAGGCTGTAATCCATAAATCTGCACATGAAAAAATAGATACAGGCGCAGAGAATCATACCCAGTACTGTAAGTTCCCATGTTATTTTGCCGTTAAAAATAAACCATATCAAAAGTAGTAGGATGAACATATTTTTTGTCTCCCGGACGCAGGTGGGCAGATGCTGTCCATTGCTGGATTTTCAAAGCTTACTTGTTAATTTTGTTTCACATTTTTATATTGGGGGGAAATAATGTATTTGCATATAGGATTCCCCTTTGCAGAAAATCTCTCTTCATATTCCGTCATGATATTGCCCTCATTCATTTTTTCATCTTGGTGGAGATCATAGGTGATCGCAGTGATCTCCCAGTGAGCCACTGCCGTCTGTTCCACGCCAAAATCAAACAGATCTCTGTTGTCGGTTTTAAATTCCAGATCACCGCCTTTTTCCAGAAGGATCCTGTAACGATCGAGGAATTCTCTGGACACCAGACGCCTTTTTGCATGCCGCTCTTTGGGCCAGGGATCAGAGAAATTCAGGTAGATGCGCTCTACCTCTTCCTTCTCAAAATAACGCAGAATGTGCTCCGCTTCCATGCGGATAAACCTGACGTTGGAGAGGGGCTCTTCCTCCATTTTCTGAATGGCACGGAGCAGTACGCTGGAATACTTTTCGATCCCCACGTAATTGATCTCCGGGTGCAGTCCGGCCAGTTCCATCAGAAATCTGCCTTTTCCTGTTCCTATTTCCATATGGATCGGCTGATCATTCCCGAAAATCTCTTTCCATTTTCCGGCGCATCCGCTCTCTTCCGGAATCACATATTCGCTGGCGCCGATCACCTCTCTGGCACCGGGGATATTTCGCAGTCGCATAGTTACCTCTTTCTGGCAGACCGCAGATACCTTTCTGCTGCCCTCACCCTCTTTAAAAAACTCTCCCGCTTTTATTATCTCTCCTATTTTACTATTTTTTTCAAAAAAATCAAACTTGAGTTGATAGATTTTTAATGAAAAACACAGACTATTATGATATGATTCTTACAGGAGAACAAAAAACCATGTTATTTCAAAAGAAAAACCCACTGTTTACATATATTTTTACCGTTATTTTCTCTGTATCTATTCTGATACAGGCTTCTTTTCCTGTTCTTGCAGCGCCCGAAGAAACGCCCGATGCCACAGGACAGGCGGCACAGGAGCGTCTGCAGCTTCCTGTGCAAACCAACGAATTGGCCTTCTGGCCGAAAGGTCCCGCCATCACCGCGCAATCGGCTATTTTAATGGAAGCCGAAACCGGTACTATCCTGTATGCCAAAAATATTCACGAGGAGCTGTATCCCGCCAGCACAACCAAAATGCTGACCTGTCTGATCGCCGTGGAAAACTGTGCCTTAAATGAAACGGTGAACTTCACTTATGAAGCAGTAAGCGCCGTTCCCGGCGACGGCTCCAACATGGGCATGGATGCCGGAGAATATATCACAATGGAAGAATGCCTCTACGGTATCATGGTGGCTTCCGCCAATGAAGTGGCAAACGCCGTAGGAGAACATGTGGCAGGTTCTCTGGACGGTTTTGCCGAAATGATGAACAAAAGAGCCGCTGAACTGGGCTGTCAGAATACCCATTTTATAAACGCCAACGGACTCCATGCGGAAGATCACTATACCAGCGCCTACGATCTTGCTTTGATAGCCAGGGCATATTTTCAGAATGATGTGCTGCGGCGGATCGGTAATACCGCTTCCTATCATTTTATTCCTTCCGCCGGACAGCCCGACGATTTTTACAAGACAAACAAGCATGGACTAATCAACGGCACATATTCCTATGAGGGTATCATCGGCGGCAAAACAGGATACACTGACAATGCAGGGCAGACTCTGGTTACCGGCTGCGAGCAGGCCGGCATGCGTCTGATCTGTGTTGTCATGAAAGAGGACTCGCCGATGCAGTTTGAAGACACGGAGACGCTGTTTGACTATGGCTACCAGAACTTTACAAAAGCCAATATCGCTGACAACGATACCCGCCATATTATCAGCAATTCCAACTTTTTCTATACCGGAAACGATATTTTCGGAGACTCCTCTCCGATCCTGTCCATTGCCCCGGGGGGATATGTGGTGCTCCCGAATATGTCTGACTTTGTTGATCTTACCTCAAAGATCGATTACGAGGCGCCGGATCTGAAAGAAAACGAAATTGCTGAAATAACTTATTATTATCATGATACGCTTGTGGGTTCCGGAAAGATCATTTTTTCATCCCGGGATACCCATACTTATGAATTTAACAGCAATGATGAGCCCGTTGCCGGCAGGCCAGACAATGTTATTTTCATCAATGTCAAGATGCTTGTGATCATTATTTCCGCTGTTACCGGCATTATGATCTTTTTTCTGATCCTGCATTCGGTCTTTTCCGGCAGGCAGGACTATCGCCACGAGCGCCAGCGCAGAAAACAGCTGCGCAGCGATAAACGGCTGCAGCGAAAAAACCGTAAACTCGCTAAACGGAGAAGACTGCGCAGGAGGCAGCGTTAAATTTATACCACAAAGAGCATAGAGAACGGCATAAATTTTTATTGCCTTTGCTGTCTGTTTGTGGTAAACTGATGGAAGATTGTTTCTGTAGCTCAGCAGGATAGAGCGTCCACCTCCTAAGAGAACCTACAACGGAAACTTTTTGGAGGAGCAGAAGCCGCAAGTCACACACAATTTTATACACGTTTCCGTAGCTCAGATGGATAGAGCGACCGCCTCCTAAGCGGCAGATTGTTCGATTCCTTCGAGCAATGAAAATTGCATAAATTTTAAAAATGTCTCAGTAGCTCAGCTGGATAGAGCACACGCCTCCTAAGCGTGGGGTCGGAGGTTCAAATCCTCTCTGGGACGCCAGAAAGCACCGCTGCAAGCCTTTTTTCAGGGTTTGCAGCGTTTTTTGTTCCTCCTTCTCCCGGTAATTTCGCTTCTGTTACCGGGAAATTTTTATACGCCGCATGATGTATATTTGCTAATTGGACTCGAACGCTTTTCAGAAATTTGCTAAGAAAATTCTGCGTTTTGCTAATTCGATTTTTTGGATCACTTTGCCGGGGCTTGCGCCGCTATCAAGGCCGCGAGCGCACTTGCCAGCTCCGGTGACTTTTGAAGCTGCTCCACAAGGCTTTCAAGGTCCAGGGTCGCAGGCTCCGATTTTGCCGATTCTTCCGGCGGACGGACATTGCGGAGATCAGGCTTGGCATAGAAGGCTGTCTCAAATTTCTGAGCATTGACCTTTCTATCCTCGTCCAGAATGTGAGCATAGATACTGGTTATCATGTCGATCTCGGCATGACCCGTATCGCCCTGGGTGGCTTTCAGATCGCCGTGGTTCAGTTTCAGTTTGTAGGTGGTACTGGAATGACGGAGAGAATGAAAGACCACCTTCGGCAGCCCTGCGTCCTCACGGAGCTTTGCAAACTCTTTGAGGATGATCCGATCCTCGCAGGGCCGTCCATTGGGAAGTGCCACCACCAGATCGAAATCCTGATACTCGTCGCCCAGGAAGCCTTTCAACTCGTCTTGGGACTTCTTCCATTCCCGCAGAATGTAGGCAAGCGTTTTCGGCAACCACACCTTACGGATACTGGAATCGGTTTTCGGCTTTTTCAGGATAATTCTTGTGCTGGTGTTCGGCATGAGCGGAGTGAAGATGTAATAGATATCCTTCTCGCCCAGCGTTTCAATCGCCCGTTTGGATGCCCGTGTCAGCTCCTTGTCGATGTAGACATAGGCGTTATCCGCCGCAATATCTTCATCGGAAATATGGACGTTCTCCCAGGTCAGCCCCAGGATTTCACCCATACGCAGAGAGCAGGCAAAAGACAGATTCATTGCCACATAGAGTTTGCTGTCCGTGCATTTGTCCAGGGCAAGACGGATCATATCCGCTGTCCAGATATCCCGTTTCGCATACTCCGTTTTCGGGAGGATCACATTGTCAAAGGGATTTCTTGCAATGATTTCCCATCGTACCGCCTGCTTAAACGCACACCGCAGGAGCTTGATGATCTTTTCAATGGTCTTGTCGCTGACATAGGTGGTAACGGCCTTTCGGGTCTTGGTAGACACCGACTTGGTTTTCTGCAAGGTCTGGATATAACCGTCAACCGCACGGGGAGTAACCGCCTGTACCTCCATATCACCGATGATTGGATTGATATAGTTCGCAATCAGTGCCGTTTGGCCGTCATACATAGACACGCCCCATTTCTTTTCTCCGTAAAGAGATACGAAGTCATAAAGGAACTCGGTGATTGTCTGATTGCTTGGCGGGAGAAAAGTTCCCGTGTGCTGCTGATTTTCGATTTCCGCCTTGCGCTTTAAGGCCTCTTTGTGGGTATGCCAGGTTTCCCACTTCTGTTTGGTTTCTCCGTTTTCGTCCACATAGTTGTAAACAACGGAATAGTTTTTCTTTCGCTTGATTATAGATGCCATATCGTTCTTCCTTTCTTGGATCACAGATCGAGGGAGTCAAGCCACTCGTCAAATGACCGCTTGGAAATGCGTATGGCGTTACCAATTCGCACGATTTTGAAGTGCCCTTCTTTTACAAGGATATATGCGGAAGTTCTTCCGATGCCCAGGATTTGAGCAATATCGTCAACCGTATACGTCCTTCTTTCAGGGGTTTCTTTCTTCGTGCCGTTCCATGTTTGAGACATGAGAACCCCCTTTCAGTTATGAAAAGGAACAGCACGAATATGTGTGGGTAATATAACTTCCACTATTATTTTACCGTGCTGCTCCGTGTTTGTCTGCTGCTAATTGAAAAGTTTACGATCTATCCATAAACTTTCAAAAAAGAAAAGTAGGCTTACGGACGGCTGCTGGCACAGCTCCACGGGAGTCTAACCCCGGCCCATGCTGATGGGTGCGGCGCACAATGCTTTGTGGGCGTTCAATGCGCGAGTATCTTTAACCCTGCCCGTGTGTCATCGCCCACAAGCTGCCACGCTTGCTTTGCGGTCTGGTGCTGTTCGCTCGCCCGTTACAGTGGTCCCGTCCTGCGGACTTGAAACGAGGTCATGGCGCACCGGCCGTATGGCTCGGCACGAACAGGAATGTATCCGTTTGCCTTATACTGCGGCGTTGGCCTCCCAACGGGCTTTCTTTGTCAAGGTGCTGCCTCCGGTCACGAAAGAGAGAAACAGGGAAAGGGTAAGCTGTTTCCGCTTTCAGACCGGGCTTGTCAGCTCATGCTGACAATGGAATGAATGAGCTTGATCTCCAATCGGCGCTTCATGTACTCGTCCACCCGAACATGGGGCTGACCGTCAGGATCGTAAAGCGTCCGGGTGCAGAGCTTATTGATATAGCCCTCATAATACCGGAGTACCTGATCCACAGCCTGAGAGTCCCCGTCACGGGCGGCGTCGATCACCGAAAGAGGAAGAAGCTCCTTGCCCTTGTAAGTGGGTTTCTTCATACCTTCAACCTCCCTTCGGCATGAGTGCGGCCAACTTGATCCGCAACTCGGTCAATGATTTTGCCCTTCGCCGCTGAACGGCGCTGCGAGACATTCCAACAAGGTGACCAACCTCCTGATCCGGCAAGTCCAGAACAAAATGCAGGATCAAAATACTCTGCTCCTGAACAGACAAGCCGGCGAAGGCATCAGCCACAAGCTCGTTTTCGATATGTAGGTCATACCCGTGGGACGAGAATGTAAATCTGTCACTGGGGTAATGATCTACAACGCAGAGCTTGTCCATCTCCATTTGCGGAAGGTCGCTGAATGACAGTTCCCTGTCACGGCGCCTCTGCATTTCCCGAAGGTAGTCGATTGCCTCATGGTACAGTACCAGCTTGCAGTAAGCATCGAACTGGCACCGCTCGCCATAGTTATTGCGGGGGATCATATCCATCTTTTCACCCCCTTTCCTGGGGGAATGAGGTGGGTTTCTCCCTTTCCGCTAACAAGGCGAACGCAAAGCCGCTCGCTACCCGCTAAAAGCTTCCTTTTTGAAAATTTCTTAAAAATTTTTTTCGAGGCGGGCTTGTCCTCGGAAAACAGCAAAAAGCGCCCAGCAAGTCGCAACGGACCTGCTGGACGCAGAAATGTTTTATAAAGAAGATTACTTACATGGTATAGTTCATATTCAAAGCCGGACGACTCCGACGGAGGTGCTACGCTTTTTTTAACTGGTGCAGATCATGGATACTGTGAAAAGACGCAAACATAGACACGGCGTTGGGTCGTCGTTGGTTTAGGGTAGACGAAAAGAAACGGCGGCTCTGATTTCTCAAAACCGCCGCCAGGGTATCTAGAGTAAGCGCACAAAATCAACCTGCCCAGCTACGGTTTTTTTCTTTCCCCATTAGGCGGGGCAGGTTTAAAAGAATATGAAAAGCCGATAACAGCAGTCATGTTAGCCTGCGTGTTATCGGCTCTGCGTCTATGCGTCTGGCTCTCTAATAACGGATATATTCAGTTGCTTTACATGAATGAGCGTTTCCTGTTTACATTTTGGACAGAACAAGGGGAAATTCCTTAATTCCGTGTCAATTCGTATTTTTATTCGGGTTTTATTATGGCATATAGGACAACTAACCCAACTTGTCTCTTTCATCAAAATTACCCCGTAACTTGATGTTTCTTTGATATATTTTTTGTTAGTCTATAAAATACGAATATCAATCCAACATTAAGGATGATCATAAAGACCGGCTGGCTCATACCGAAATATGTTTTCATATCAGAAAATATACCGTTTGTATGAAGCATAAAAATCGGGCAAATTTCCTGCATTTTTTGTAAAACAGGAAGGCTATCATTAAAATCAAACACAACTGGCAAGAAGCAGATGACGCAAGAAGTAATAAGCGCTGTAACAGGAGAACTCATTTGAGCACTTAAAAACAATGTAATAGTTGTCAAGGCTACAATCCCAAAAATATTCAATATTACAGAGATAAAGAACATTTGCAAAAAGGTCAAATTATATATTGAAGAAGCATAATGTAATGAAGATTGAATGCTTACATTCCACCCCTGTAACCCATAGGTACAGCCATACAGAACTAAATTTAGCAGTAAATACAAGAGGTATGTGCCAATTACAACTTCCAAGGCCGCTATAATTTTTGAAGTTGTGAGTTTGGTTCGGCCATACCGAGCCGAATAAATAATGCTATCTGTATGAAGTGCATACTCTTCTGAGAAAACAGGAGATAGAGTGATTACAACAATTAAACATATCATTATGGACAAGATGCTCCCCATTCCAGATAATAGCTTATCCCAGCCATCACAATATCCTAAAGTCACAGTTGGACTATTTGGATATGCTGTTTCGAGTGACTTAAAACTACCATCAGAATTTGTCAAATATTCCAGAATCGCCGCTTGGTCACGATAAACATGAACAGCAGAAAAAGCAGAATTTTCATCTTGTCCAACAGTTGCTTGTTTTGCTTGGTCGATTTTTTCTTGCATAGTAAGTAATGTATTTTGAGAGAGTTTTCCTTCAAATATTTCTGCTACTTCCTTCCGTTGTTCAATGGCTGTAAAACCGCTTGCTAATGCCATTTTTTCAAGGTCATAATCATAGAAAACATTTTGATAATTAAATTGAAAAAAGAAAAAATAGGCAACGATAAGAACCACACCAGCTAAAAACAACATTCGTGTTTGCTTTCTCGAACATATTTTATTTCGTTCTGCTTTTATCATTTCATTCATGCTCGGATACCTCCGCAAAATAGTATAAATACAAATCTTCCAATGTTGGATCAACATTCCAAGCGGTTCTGCATGGTGCTTCTTGAGAAATAATCCTCAGCCGTTCTGCACCATTATTATGTTTCAGATTTGCTGTTACATAGTTCAATTCTAATTCTTCGGCCTCTTTTCGAGATACATCACATTCCCAAACACATTTTTCAATCGGCTTCAAAATTTCTTCTGGAGAACCATGTTGAATTAACTCGCCATTTTTCATAATCAGAATCTCATTTGCGATATATTCAACATCAGAAACAATGTGAGTGGACAAAATTACAATTCTATTTTCTGCCAAAGAACTAATCAGATTCCTAAACCGCACCCGCTCTTTCGGGTCAAGTCCAGCTGTAGGTTCATCCAAAATCAAAATACGGGGATCGTTTAGTAATGCTTGAGCAATTCCCAAGCGTTGTTTCATACCGCCGGAAAAAGTTTTGATTTTTTCGTTTTTCTGTGTGAGCAGATCAACAACCTGCAACAGCTCCATTGTGCGATTATGGGCTTTTTTAGGCGGCAGCCCCTTTATTGCAGAGATATACATCAAAAATTTATACGCTGTAAAGTTAGGATAATAGCCAAAATTTTGTGGCAGGTAGCCTAAGATATTACGATATTTCTCGCCCAAATCATGAATGTTTTTCCCGTTAAAAAAAATGGCTCCTTTCGTTTCAGTTTGGACATCGCAAATAATTCGCATCAAAGTTGTCTTGCCCGCACCATTTGCCCCGAGTAGACCATAAACACCATTTGTTAATTTTGCGCTGAAATGATTTAAAGCTTTTTTTCTTCCATATTCTTTTGAAAGATCATTTATTGTAAGTTCCATATCAATTCTCCAATCATTTTTTCTTTTTTCAAGTACAGTTGAAGTGTTTTCCCTAATAGGATAATAGATAACACATAAAATCCAATCCATCCCCAGAACATAGACGCTTCAAATATAAATCGCTGATGGAGTACAAGAGAAAATGTTCCAGAAAGAAAAATCATACAAGCGATTAAATGATACAAGCTATCGTTTGTCCTGCTTTTCGCACATATAAAAAGATAACAAGTGCAAGAAATATTAAATGGAATCAAACCATACAACACCATTTCAATCATTGATTTCTGGTAAATATATGCCATTGAAATTAAAATGACTGTTATTAGGAAAAGGTTGATTACTCCAATAATCAGCATACGACCTGCTACAATTTTTACCAGCGTTGTTCTACTAGACTGTTCAATTTCCCACATACCATAGATGTTGCTTTTAGATATTTCTATTGCACCTAATAACGCAAGGAATGGAACCATAACTGCAAGGATTGTCAATGGATAATAAAATGGAACCCTCCATTGGCCCAGGATACATGCTAATAATACTGCACATATAGTGAGTATTATTTGAACAATCCAGAAAGAAAGCGGCAGAAATTGAAGTTGGTTCAATATAATATCTCGCATTGAATTTTTATTGAATTCAGAACTATTCATGTAACTTTTTCCAGCTACGATTACTGCTTTAATTTTAGGTTCAGATGGAGCAGGCGTTTCACAACTCTGCAACCATTCTAATACACCATTTTGTTTTTGGGTCATACATTATCGCCTCCTCTAAAATCAGCCAAATATCGTTCCAGTTTTTTAATCCCCTGTTGGAGCCTAGATTTTACAGTAGAAACACTAGCTTTTGTAATGGTTGCAATCTCTCGGATTTTCAAATCATAATAAAATCGTAAAATGATGACCTCTTTTTGATAGTCCGGTAATGTGTTGATTGCATATTGAATTTGCGCTTTAAGTTCGTTAAGCTCAATTTTTTCAAAGGCATTATCAGTATCTTCTATATCTTCAAGAGTTTCTAAATCCATATACAGGGGTTTTGCTTTCTTAGTATAATTGTTACAGGTATTAACAGCAATCGTTAGCAGGTAGTTTTGAAATTTCCCGATCTTTCGTACTGATTGAATATTCTCCAACAATTTCAAGAAAACATCTTGTGTAATATCTGCGGCGGTATCTGGATCGCCGTTCAATCGCCGACAACAAAATAGATAAATTGACTGATAATATTTTCGGACAATTATCTCAAATGCATCTGTGTCACCCGACTGGATTTTTTTAATTAGTATGAAATCTTCGATACCGTGTCACCGCCTTCCATGTGTAAAACGCCTTACACTTAATATACAACTGAGTAACCCAAAAGGATTTAACTTTAGAAATTTTTCTTTTACTTTTTTCATTTCCCTTCTATTGTAATTCCTGTTCTTGAAAAATATAAGATGTAATATATGAATTATAAACTTCAATCAACCTGCATATAGCAACATTCCACGGGCAAAGTATGAATTATACAATGTAATAGGGTGATGCTATATGGCAAAGGTTGAAGATTGTCCCGGTTTTGAAACCTTCGGTGCAGATGTCAAAGCCGCACGAGAGGCAAGGCGTCTGGCACGAAAAACATTGGCAGAAATGGTTGGGATTGAATGGCGGTATCTTGCCAACATTGAGAATCAAGGTGCGATTCCGAGCCTGCCCGTGATGATCCAGTTGATTAAGGTCTGCGGACTTCCCGTGGAACGGTATTTTAACCCGGAGATCATGCGGGAAGAAAGCGATCAGCGGCAGCGGGTCAGCCACAAGCTGAAGCTTTGCCCTGAAGAATACCTGCCGATTATCGAAGGTGCCATTGACGGGGCCTTAAAAATTGAAAAGCCGAATGAAGAAACGGAGGGTGTCTGAACATCCTCTGTTTTTCTTATTTTGCGGGCATTTTGAGGTTTCCGAAACGCTTTATAAGTAGGGATAAGATACGGTAGCAAGCACAGCAAGCGAGTACCCGCTTGCGGATTTTGAGATTTTTAGGTCCCTTGCCCGAAAATTCAAAATTGCTTGTTGGGATAGTCCCAAACCCTTATAAAGAACGGAGGCGGCGCATGGCAAATCGAAAACGGAATATCCAAATGAAATTCTATGTTACGGAGGATGAAAAACGGCTCATAGACGAGAAAATGAGCCAGCTCCCCACACGCAGATATGGTGCCTACCTCCGAAAGATGGCGATTGACGGATATATCATCTATACGGACACCGCAGATATCAAGGCATTTACCAAAGAGCTTTCTGCCATCGGCCGGAACATCAACCAGATCGCCAAGCGGATCAACGCCGGAGGTCCTGCGTATCAGGCCGACATGGACGAGATACGGGAAAGGCTGGACGAGATATGGCAGTTACAAAGACACATCCTATCAAATCAACGCTGAAAGCAGCCATTGACTATATCTGCAACCCGGAAAAGACGGACGGAAAGCTGCTTGTTTCTTCCTATGGCTGTGCCGCCGAAACTGCGGATATCGAATTTGCCTGGACCCGCCGCCATGCCATCGACAAGGGAACGAACCTGGGCCGTCACCTGATCCAAGCCTTTCAGCCTGGAGAGGTCACGCCGGAACAGGCCCATGAGATCGGCATGGAGCTTGCAAAAGAAATCCTGGGCGGCAAGTATGAGTTTGTCCTTACCACCCACATAGACAAAGATCATGTTCATAACCACCTGATTTTCAATGCGGTCAGCTTTGCGGATCACAAGCATTATCATTCCAACAAGCGGAGTTATCACTATATCCGCCGCACTTCGGACCGGCTTTGCAAGGAACACGGTCTGTCTGTCATTATTCCTGGGCAGGACAAGGGCAAGAGCTATATTGAACATCAGGCCACGCAGAACGGCACCAGCTATAAGGCAAAGCTGAAAGCTGCCATTGACCGACTTCTGCCAGCCTGTTCCAACCTGGAAGAACTGCTTCGCCGCCTGCAGAGAGAAGGTTATGAGATCAAGCGCGGCAAGTATATCTCTGCCAGAGCACCGGATCAGGAACGGTTCACCCGTCTGAAAACGCTGGGGGTTGACTACACCGAAGAAGCCCTTGCCGCCCGGATCGCCGGACGATCCAGACCTTCCCGCCAACCGAAACGGCAGGACGGAAAGATCAGTCTGCTCATTGATATCCAGAATAACATCAAGGCACAGCAGAACGCAGGCTTCACCCATTGGGCGAAGCTGAACAATCTGAAACAGGCCGCCAAGACCATGAATTTCCTGACGGAACACGGTATAAGCAGTTATGGAGAACTGGAAAGCAAATTGAACGCAGTATCCGCACGCAGGGATACCGCTCATGCAGAAATCAAGCGGATAGAAAGCAGAAGTGCCGAACTTGCCATTGTGATGAAGCACGCCGGCACTTACCGACAGCTAAAGCCTCTTTATGACAGATACCGCAAATCGAATGATAAAGAAAAGTTTCTGCGGGGGCATGAGAGCGAGATCATCCTTTTTGAAGCGGCCGCCAGAGAATTGAAACGGCTGGGGGCTGTACCGCTGCCGACAACAGAAAGCATGAAAACGGAGCTTGCCAATCTCAGCGCAGAAAAGGAACGCCTTCTTGCGGAGTACAAAACCGCAAGAACCGAAGCCCAGAAATACGAGACCGTCAAGCAAAATGTGGATGCACTGCTGGCCGTTCCAATGGAACAGGAACAACAGCGGCGGCATGAACTTGAATAAATTTCTTTGAAAGACGCTGGGCGCAGCTCCCGGCATCCTGTATAATGGAACTGCGGAAGGAGGTTTTACCGATGACAAGAAGCGAAGCAATCAAAGCATTATTCTTCAAAAGTGTACTGCCCGTGACCGTGGCACTGATTCTGTATTGTATCTTCAAATCCGCCTGCATGAAGAACGGAGAGCTTGACTATGTATGGCTCTGGATACTCTGCGGGCTGCCGTTTGGCCTCCATCGGATGTGCCTCTGGATCGTGCCGGGCGGCGGCTCCCTGGGTGGAGGGATCGCCCTGTTTGCATTGAACTTCATTATCGGTGGTGTGATCGGTGGTTTCATTCTGGCATGGCGGTTGATCGTGGCGGTGTGGTATGTGCCGCTGACGGTGTACCGGCTGATCGTTGGATGATTTTCTTGCGTCATGGAAATATGGAAAACTGCCGCTCGTGCCGATGGAAAAACCATTCACAACCTGATGGAAAAAGACAAGCCTTTTCCCACAGGCCTGCAAACAGCTTTCCCACAGCCTCGCAATTCTGACAGTTTACGCACATTCCCACAAATCCAAACTTAGGAGAAATCCAAACTTTTTACGGGAAAGCCGATAAATTCAGCTTTTGCCGTATAAAAAGTTTGGATTTTATTTTGTACATCTTCCAGATCTATTACCATAGGATGCAGGAGGTGATCAGCTAATGAAATTCAATAAAACTAATGATATTTATGCTGACTTGATTCAGAAACTAAAAACCAGTGGATACTCCAAATCTTATGTTGAAAGGCTGGAAACGGAAATCAACTGGTTGATCCGTAACCAGAACAGGGAAGATATCCAATCTTACGGGGATGCCTGCCGCATACGGATAAGCCGGACAAAATCCCGGGAGATGCAGACAACCTATCGCCGGGTATACAAAACCCTTGAAAATTTTGACCTTTATGGGAAGTATCCTTCCGGTGTATATGCCGGAACATCAGCAAGGCGGGGATCTTACTGGCAGCTTAATCCTGTATTCCGTGAAGTGGTAGATGCTTATAAAGATACCGGGGAAAAGCGGGGATTGAAAGATACTACGATTTATAAAACTTCCTTTAGCGCATCCAGTTTTCTCCTAGCCATGCAGAAGCGTGGCAGGGCAGCTTTAAATGATATAACCGAGGATGATGTCATTTCTTATTTTATTCGTGAGGGTGGCCGCCGTCCTCTGAGTGGCGGATGTCGGGATACGCTTGCTGCGGTGTTTAAATCAGACCTTGGCGTCCACACAGAAGCCGCAAGACAGATCCTTGCATATATCCCCGTAATCCGCCAGCGCAGGAAAAACATCCCATACCTTAAACCAGAGGAAGCCGATGCAATCCGCAACGCACTTAGCTGCCCGGATTCCGGCCTCTGCATGAGGAACAGGGCTATTGGAACACTGCTTTTTTTCACAGGGATCAGGGGCTGTGACCTCTTATCCATGAAACTTTCAGACATTGACTGGGAAAAAGAAGAAATATATATCATACAGCAGAAAACCGGAGTCAGACTGACACTTCCAATGCCTGCAGCAGTTGGCAACGCTATATACGATTATGTTACCATGGAACGCCCTTTATCGGAGGAAGCATATATTTTTCTATGCAGGGCAAAGCCCTACGGCCCACTGTCACGTGGATCGGTCTGGGAAGCTGTTTCAAAAGTTTACAGGGCTGCGGGTGTCAGGCAGGGAGAAGGGGAACGGCAGGGAACGCACCTGTTCCGTCATCATGTGGCATCAGCCCTTGCGGGGAACGGCATTGCGCGTCCTGTGATCAGCGAAACTCTCGGCCATACTGCCCCGAAATCTCTCGACTGCTACCTTTCAGCTGACATACAGCACCTCCGGGAGTACGCACTCAGCATTAAACCGTTTCCCGTCAGCGAGGAGGTGTTGCCGTTATGAGTATTTACCATTCAGGATTTTCGGACAGTGTAGAAGCTTTTGTAAACAGCCGTAAAATATCAGGCGCATGGAATGAAACTGTTTTTGGGCTGAATATAAGGATTTTTGACCATTACTGTGCCAGACATTACCCCACAGAAACACTCCGACAGGAAATGGTGGATATATGGTGCGCCAAACGTGAAACGGAAAATGTGAATTCCTGCTACACCCGGACACTGGTCATCCGCCTTTTTATCGAGTACCTCCACAGACACGGCCAGACGGACGTCCTTCCGCCGCCAGTATTAAAACAGAATAAAAAGCGGCGTATCCCCCATGCGTTCAGCCAGGAAGAACTGGAACGGTTCTTCCATGAATGTGACAGTATCATACCCTGCAAGGGGCGGATGGCTTATGCTTCTGAATTAAGAAGGATAACGTGCCCCGTATTCTTTCGGCTCCTTTACAGCAGCGGAATCCGTACAACAGAGGCACGGCTCTTGATGCGCCGCAGTGTTGACTTTGGGCATGGCGTGCTTGATATACAGAAATCGAAAGGCTATGACCAGCATTATGTAGCCCTCCATCAAAGCATGACAGAACTGCTGGGACGTTATGACCGGGCGGCGGACAGGCTCTGCCCTGACAGGACATATTTTTTTGAATCTCCGGAAGGACAGCCCTATTCACGTGCATGGGTATCTTATAACTTTTCCCTGCTGTGGGAAAAAGCGAACGGAAAAAAGGGAAATACTGTCGCCTATGATTTCCGGCATAATTACGCTACTGCAAACATCAACAGCTGGAAAGATGACACATTTGAATTTAATGACCGCCTCCATTATCTGGCAAGATCAATGGGACACCGATGCACAGAGTCTACGCTGTATTATTATTCAGTTGTCCCAAGGCTTGCAGACATGATACAGGAAAAAACAGAGGAAGGTTTCAACAGCATTGTACCGGAGGTGGCTTATGAAGAATAATAAAGAAGCCGCCCGCATGGCAGGATATATTTCCGAATTCCTCCATGATTATGCCCCACAGTTTCTAACATCCAGCGAACATACACTGAAATCTTACCGGGATGCGCTGACACTCTATATCGTATTCCTCGAAAAAAGAGGCATCACGCATGACAGCCTTGGAAGGCACTGCTTCGAGAGAGACTTCATCGAGGAATGGATTATCTGGCTGAAGGATGTAAGGCACAGCTCCCCGGAAACGTGCAATATACGGCTCGGTTCTCTCCGGGCATTTCTGGAATTCCTGGGAAACAAAGAGGTCGGGCTTCTGTACTTATATCAGGAGGCAAAACTTATCAAACGCCAGAAATGCCAGAAAAGGAAAGTGGAAGGGCTTACCCGTGAAGCGGTCGCAGCAATCCTGGCAGCACCAGACCCTTCCACACGGACAGGGAAAAGAGACCTGGTATTTCTGACGCTTTTGTATGCAACTGCCGCAAGACTTGATGAGATCCTATCCATCAGGCTCTCGCATCTGTACCTTGATGCAGATAAGCCTTACGTCAACCTGTACGGCAAGGGTAACAAGATACGGACGGCGTACCTTCTTCCAAGGGCTGTTGAACATATCCGGATCTATATGAAAGCGTTCCATGAACCAGAGCCAGAACCGGAAATGTATTTATTCTATTCCCGTGTAGGGGGAAAATATGTGAAACTGACAGAGCCTGCGATTGACAAGCGGATAAAAATATATGCGGCGGATGCCCGCAAAAGATGCCCGGAGGTTCCGCTGGATACCCACGCCCACCAGTTCCGCCATGCCAAAGCTACCCACTGGCTGGAAGATGGCATGAATATCATACAGATCAGTTTTCTCCTTGGCCACGCAAGCTTGGATACAACCATGCGTTATCTGGACATAACAACGGATGATAAACGGAAAGCGCTGGCTACGCTGGAGGGCGAAAAAGAAAAGAATGTCACAAAAAAATGGAAAGACAGCAGTGGCTCACTGGCTGGTTTCTGTGGCTTGAAACGCTGAAATCATTAAAACGAAATCCAAACTTTTCTCTGGAAGAATCCTTTATTTTCAAGTGATTTGCGGAAAAGTTTGGATTTCTCCTAAGTTTGGATTTGTGGGAAAATCTAAACTTTTGGATTTTCCCACAATGCCGATGACGACGGAATCCCTCTCATTCATTCATACTTGTTTCCAAACTGCAATAATGCTGATGTAATTCATATATTTTTTGCTGCATTAGTTTTATTAGCTCCAATGGTGCTAACACAGTGGCGTTGTTCCCAAATGGCAATATATAATCGGCAACCCATTCTAAAGCTGCATGATTTATTTCCATGTCGATTATCCCGCCGCCCGTTGGAAATGTTGTTAATCCGCTTGCAAGTAAACATTCACTTTCACAGCGTTTAACGCCTATATCCGTTAGTTGGATTTTCATATGGTAATCATTCCTAACATCTGTTTTTTCAAGATATTCTTGAATAGACGTAGGAATAGGGTATTTCCCTTTTGGATAGGGCTTTTCCTCTATGATTTCTTTAATACGGTCAACCCGGAATACTCTGATTTGATTTGCCGTTGTACAATAGGCGGGGCAATACCAAAGTCCATTCATAGCATATAAGCCGATAG
>OFFN01000047.1_pt1 | contig 126611 bp, 114 predicted proteins | sample 1521381 | NCBI WGS metagenome assembly OFFN01 (sample SAMEA3504112, study PRJEB24116) | mouse gut metagenome | biome: mouse gut; feature: mouse-associated habitat; material: faeces | place: Denmark | collected 2011 | reverse complement strand
AATCAAATTTTTTCAATATGCGGGCGGTACGATCTGATATATAGGCGTTCTTATGACTGTTAATATTCCATTTTTCACTGTCAGACGGAAGCGTCGGTAAGGTTTTAATATCGTCATAGGGATTATCCTTGCAGATAGAACTGATAGGGATATCCAATATATTAGAAATTCTGAGTGCAGTGTCAAAGCGGATAGCAGTATCCCGCTGGATAATTGAATAAAGCGGTAGGCGCAATTTTTGCCTTACCTAAAATAACACATAGCCTCATGACATGTTAAATATGTAGGAGGTGTTTGAAAGAGGTGATAACTGAATATTGTGGTTTAGGTAGGACTAAATTAGCTGACGGAGTGATTTTGCTATGCGCTGATAAGGCTGATATAGTCCTGTTTTGTTTCAAAAGATTTTAATTTGATATAAAGAAGGGAGATTGTATGCAGAAAAATAGTACAGCGTCAGGGATGTATAAAAACAGAGTGCCTACAGGAAGGCTGGCAGACCAGCGGGAGCATGAAAGTAGTCCGGATGGCGTTTAATCTTTATTGTAATGGGACACCGAGCGTTCTCAATTATGATGATGCGAAGGAACAGTTAGACGAGGCAGACAGTATACAGTGGAAGAATTGTTCTGCTGTGTCTATGCCCCATATTTTTGGCAGGCAGTGCAGATACGATATCCGGAATATGCAAGGTATGACCATGATCTGTACGCTATGCTTGGAGGACGGGATTGATGTTAAGAGTCAGGCTTGTGGGAACAAAGAATGATATTAAGTGGTTCGGAAAGATTTGGCGCTTACAAAAAAACGGTTTTACCAGTATCCGGCATTTTATTGATGATGACGTGGTTGAGGTGGGGCTTTTGAAGCGCACCTTTGATGAATACCATGTGCGTTTTATCGCCGCAAATGACAACCTTGACACCGCAAACGGCTTTGATATTATGTCTATCTTCCGTGACGTGATAAACGAGTGGTACGTTGCCGACACCAGCCGCAAAATCAAAGCTGTTTTCAAGTCGAGAATGGAAAAGGGCTTGCGCTGTTCTGGTAGTGTCTGCTATAGCTACCGCGCTTCCAAAGAAGAAAAAGGCGAGTGATCGATTGACAAGGAAGAGCAGCTTTTATAATATGTTTTTTCGGAACAGTAGAAATGAGGAGAGAGAGCTGTTGTCTGTGGCCAATACACTGATGATCACAGACGACAGCTTTTTCCTGAGTTCAACCGTTCGGAATCCGCAGTACCTGCCCGATACTCAGATTATCGCTGCTTAATCCGTTCAGCCTTTTGATGGCATCCACCGTAGTGCCAAATCTTTGCGCCAGCAGCCAGAGGGAATCCCCGGAACGGACGGTATACTCAAAATACGGAGCAGGCGTCTCTCCGGCGGATGGAATTTTCAGGATCTGCCCGATGCTCAGATTGTCGTCTGGCAAACCGTTTAAGCGGATGATGGCGTCAACTGTCGTACCATATCTCCGGGCCAGAAGCCAGAGCGTATCCCCCGGGCGGACAACATATTCAAAGTAAGATCCATCCGAAGATTCTGCTGTGGGAATCCGCAGCACCTGCCCGATCTGCAGATCGTCACCGGTCAGGCCGTTCAGCTTTTTGATTGCATCGACAGTAGTGTCAAACCTTTGCGCTAACAGCCAGAGCGTATCCCCCGGGCGGACAACATATTCTGTAACGCCTGTGCCAGAGTCCGGCGGAATCACATCCTCTGCGCCCAGATAAATTTCATACAGTGCCTGCCATGTGAGAGGTCCCACGATACCATCGGGGAAAAGCCCCGCCGTACTTTGGAAGGCGGCGACCGCCTGCCCGGTTTCTATTCCGAAGTTTCCGTCCTGAACCGGAGCAGGAATGGCAGAATTAAATTCGGCAGCCACATTCAGAAGATACTGCAGCGTAATGACATCCTGGCCGGAGGAACCGAGGCGGAGTATCGAGGAGGGCGGAAGAGTTCCGATGCCTAGGGAAGTCCCTTCACTGTTGAGCTCGGCAAGCCTGGTCACGGAGGTATACAGGTAAGAAAGTTTATTCCAGGTGGCTTTCCCGACGATGCCGTCCGCCGCTAGGCTGAAAATGCTCTGGAATTTGGCAACTGCGGCTTTTGTGCTCTCTCCGAATACGCCTGCTTCGTCCGTGATCGCGGGGATAGCGGGGTAATTGCGTCTGATTCTGCCCAGATAAGTCTGGATTGTCTGTACGTCAAGTCCTGTGCTCCCTGTTCTGAGGGCGGTGCCGGGATAGGAAGACAGAACCCCGGTAATAATATTTGTTTCTGCGATCTCCACATCCTTCGGGTAATAGGAACGCAGGATCTGCAGAGGAGTTAAGCCCTGATTTGCCAATGTGACCGTCCCCCACTGGGATAAGCCAGGACAGGTTGCGGTGGTTCCATTGCAGAAAGATGTAAAGTAAGGAGCATTTTGTCCCTGCCTGCGCACATATTCATTAAAGATCTGATCCACGATAAGGCTGATGGATTCGTAGATGTTCCGCCCGTTAATAAAATATTGGTCGTAGGCGGTATTGTTTGTTATGTCAAAGCTGTAGCCCCGGCTTCTGTACCACTCGGTGTAGATCCGATTCAGCGCAAAAGTGATAATGGCATAGATATTTGCCCGCATGGCCGCACCCGGCCATGTGGGGTAAATTTCGCTGCTGGCCACATTCTTTACATAATCGGGGAAGGATACCCGGACATTGGATGCAGCGCTGCCGGGAGCTCCAAGATGCACCGTGATGGGATTTGGGATGACCACCTGGCGGAGTACCTGCGGATCCGTATCGGGCATCTCCTGATAACGCCTGCCGGACATGGAGACGGCTGGCGGACCGATCTGGATCTCCGTCACCTCCGGAACGCGCTGCGACTGCCGCATCGGAACGAATTCAATGGGCTGAATGGCGGTCTCGCCCTCCAGGATCGGAATGCCGTCAATGTGGACCGTATTAAAACCGTTTGCAAAGGCAAGTACGTGATAGCTGATATAGGGCGTCCCCTGATAGTTCGGATCCAGGGAGAGAGACCGATCCAGCGTTTCCAGAGAAACTTTCTTCGTCTCTCCGCTTTCATCCGTTATCAGATGATAAATACTTTTCTCCTGACCATCCAGTACCCAGATCTGCGCTCCGCTAAGCGGAAGCGCGTCGTGAGCTGTCCGTGCCTGTATCAACAAATAACCGATAGCCATAAATAATAAATTCCTCCTTCAAAGCACTTTGGGAACTGTTCTTTGAGCAAATTTTTGCATCTTATCATTTTACTGTCGCAGAATTCAGTGTACAGTTCCTTTAAAATATAGATATGAAAGACAGACAATTATGGTTCCTTTATTTCCGCAATAATGAAAAGTTCCGAAACCCACAGAGACCGTGAAAAAGTACCAGTGTTTTTTGTTATGGGACGCGGAACAATCTTCTTAGAGTATAATTTTAACTGGCAACAATAACGTGGAAGAAACATAACAAAAACACTGGTATTTTGAAAAAAACTATGCTATAATTGCAAAATAGCTGTGCGCATGGGCAAACTCGGCACGGCAGTGAGAATGAGGTGACAGGATAGGCCAATGGCTGAACTGTTACAGAATGAGAGGAAAATAGGAGAACAGGAGAATGAGCGTACAGGTAGAAAAGCTGGAAAAAGGTATGGCAAAGCTGACCATCGAGGTGTCGGCGGAAGAGTTTGAGAAGGCTGTGAATACAGTTTACCAGAAACAGAGAAACAGAATTCAGATCCCGGGCTTCAGAAAAGGGAAAGCTCCCCGGAAGATGATTGAAAATATGTATGGTGCAGGGATATTCTACGAAGATGCGGCGAATGAGATCATTCCGGATGCCTATGAGAAGGCATACGATGAATGCGGGGAGGAGATCACCTCAAGCCCCGAGATAGATGTGGAACAGATCGAGAGTGGAAAGCCCTTTATTTTTACGGCAGTTGTGGCGTTAAAGCCGGAAGTAAAGCTTGGTGAATATAAAGGTGTTGCGATCGACAACTTTTCTGCGGAAGTGACAGAGGAAGAAGTAAACGCGGAGATCGACAGAGAGAGAGACAACAGCGCAAGAATGGTGTCCGTGGAAGACAGACCGGTGCAGGACGGCGATATGACGGAACTGGATTTCGAGGGCTTTGTGGACGGCGAGGCCTTCGAGGGCGGCAAAGGCGAGAATTATCCTCTGACCATTGGTTCCGGCGCATTTATCCCAGGCTTTGAGGAACAGCTGATCGGTGCGGAACTGAATAAGGAAGTGGAAGTAAACGTAACCTTCCCGGAAGATTACAACGCAGAACATCTGGCAGGGAAGGACGCGGTCTTTAAATGTACCGTAAAAGAGATCAAGGTAAAGGAACTGCCGGAACTTGACGACGAGTTTGCATCGGAAGTTTCCGAGTACGATACGCTGGAAGAATACAGAGCCAACGTCAGAAAAGGCCTGGAAGAGAGAAAAGCAAAACAGATGAAGGACGAGAAGGAAGATGCAGCCATCGCGGCTGTGGTGGAGCATGCCGAGATGGAGATTCCCGATGCAATGCTCGCCACGGAACAGCGTCAGATGCTGGATCAGTTTGCTCAGAGAATTACAATGCAGGGGATGCAGATGGAGCAGTATATGCAGATGACCGGTAACACCAGGGAGATGATGCTTGAACAGTTAAAGCCCCAGGCAGAAAGAAAGATCAAGTCCAGACTGTGTATGGAAGCCGTTGCGAAGGCGGAGAACATTACCGTCTCTGAGGAAGACTATGAAGAAGAGATGAAAGTGATGGCGGACGCCTACCAGATCGAGGTGGACAAGGTCAAAGAGATGCTGGGCGAGAAGGAAAAGAAATCCGTTATGGAGGACATTGCAGTGCGCAAGGCCATTGAATTTGTGGCAGAAAACGCTGTAGTAAAAGAAAAAGAAGAGAAAACAGAAGAATAAAACATAACACAATGCTATAAAATTTGAAGAGTCGGATTTTATAGCATTGGTTTTGTCAGGACAAGTATAAAAAAAAGTTGAAATTTTTCTAAAAAAATGGAAAAGAAGGGAAGTATATCATGATAAAAAATTATTTGACGCCGTATGTTATTGAACAGACAAATCAGGGTGAGCGTTCTTATGATATTTATTCGAGACTACTGGCAGAGAGAATTATCTTTCTGGTAGGAGAGGTGGACGACTCCATGGCGGCGTCCATCACGGCACAGCTTTTATACCTGGAGGCGATGGATACGGAGAAGGATATCCAGATCTACATCAACAGCCCGGGCGGTTCCGTATCTGCGGGGCTTGCGATCTATGATACGATGCAGTACATTAAATGTGATGTATCCACAAACTGTATCGGTCTGGCGGCGAGCATGGGATCCTTCCTTCTGGCTGGCGGCACAAAGGGAAAACGGTTTGCACTGCCAAACGCCGAAGTGATGATCCATCAGGTGCTGGGCGGAGCCCAGGGGCAGGCGACGGATGTGGAGATCACCACAAAGCATCTGCTTCGTACCAAGGAAAAATTAAACCGGATGCTTGCGGAAAATACCGGCAGGGATTACGAGGTGATCTGCGCTGCCACAGAGCGTGACAACTGGATGAGCGCGGAGGAAGCGTTGAAATTCGGAATTATTGATAAAGTAATGACAAACCGCGAAAAAGAGACTGAAGATTCTGAGAAGGACTGAGCAGAGTTTCAGACAGGCGGGAAAGGAATCATTGGTAAATGACGGGAAAAAATAACGAGAACAAAGTAAGGTGCTCTTTCTGCGGTAAGCCCCAGGATCAGGTGCGGAAGCTGATTGCCGGACCAAACGGTATCTATATCTGTGATGAGTGCGTGGATATCTGTACGGATATTATCGAGGAGGAGTACGAGGATGAGCCGGCACAGGAGACCATGGAGATCAACCTCTTAAAGCCGGTGGAGATCAAGGAATTTCTGGATGAGTATGTGATCGGACAGGAAGAGGCAAAAAAGGTACTGGCAGTGTCGGTATATAATCACTATAAGCGGGTGCTGGCGGAACAGGGACCGGATGATGTGGAGCTGCAGAAGAGCAACATTATCATTGTGGGTCCCACCGGTTCCGGTAAAACCTATCTGGCTCAGACGCTGGCAAAGATCATCAATGTGCCTTTTGCCATTGCAGATGCGACAACGCTGACGGAAGCCGGGTATGTGGGCGAGGATGTGGAAAATATCCTGCTCAAGCTGATCCAGGCCGCTGATTATGATGTGGAGCGGGCACAGTACGGCATCATCTATATCGACGAGATCGATAAGATCACGAAGAAAGGTGAGAATGTTTCGATCACCAGGGATGTATCCGGAGAGGGTGTGCAGCAGGCGCTTCTTAAGATCATCGAGGGAACGGAGGCCAGCGTACCGCCCCAGGGCGGCAGAAAGCATCCCCATCAGGAGCTGATTCAGATTGATACAACAAATATTCTGTTTATCTGCGGCGGCGCATTTGACGGGCTGGAGAAGATCATAGAGACAAGACTGGACAGAAAGTCCATCGGTTTCGGTGCGGAAGTGGCCGGTAAGAAAAGTATTTACGGCAAGGATTCGCTGCTTAAGGAATCCTCGCCTCAGGATCTTGTAAAATTCGGGCTGATCCCGGAGTTTGTGGGTCGTATGCCCATCAATGTGGCGTTGGAAGGGCTGGATGAGGCGGCTCTTGTCAGAATTCTGAAAGAACCGAAAAACGCGCTGATCAGGCAGTATCAGAGATTATTTGACCTGGACAGTGTGAAGCTGACCTTTGAGGAGGAGGCGGTGGAGACCATCGCAAAGATGGCGATGGAGAGAAAGACCGGCGCCAGAGGCCTGCGCTCTATTATGGAGCAGGCGATGATGGATGTGATGTACCGGATCCCTTCGGATGATACCATTGGGGAGTGCGTGATCACAAAAGCCGCGGTGGAAGGAAAGAGCGGTCCGTTGGTGATTCATAGAGGAGGCCTGAGAGAGGCGAACTGAGAAAATGCAGGGGCATAGTAACAGATCCCGCCAGATGGCCGGGCAGTTACAGCGCACGATAAATGTCCGAGGGAGAGCAGCTGTGTCGGGGGATATGGCGCAGATGCGGATCAGAATAAGAGGGGGCGGTCAGGAATGAGGGCGGTCCCTTTTTGCGTTATTGGGGGAGGACGACAGATCATCCGGCGAAATAAGAAACGTAAGGAAAGAGGGCGCAAAATGGTTATTAAAACGGTAGAGCTGGAGACCGTGTGTGGGATTACCAGCACGTTTCCAAAAAATACGAAGATGGAGGTCGCTTTCGCCGGGAAGAGCAACGTGGGAAAATCTTCTCTGATCAATGCGATCATGAACAGGAAGTCTCTGGCGCGGACAAGTTCCCAGCCGGGGAAGACGCAGACCATCAATTATTACAATGTGAACGATGATTTTTATCTGGTGGATCTGCCGGGGTACGGTTATGCCAATGCTAATGTTTCAGTAAAGGAAAAATGGGGAAAGATGATAGAGAGATATCTCCACACGTCCGAGATGCTGTACGCGGTGTTTCTGCTGATCGATATCCGGCATGAGCCTGGAAAAAATGACAGGCAGATGTATGAGTGGATGACGGCTCAGGGATATTTTCCGATTATTATCGCGACAAAGATGGATAAGTTAAAACGCAGCCAGATCGAAAAGCATGTAAAGATGATACGGGAAGGACTGGACGCGCCGCAGGAGACCATTGTCATCCCTTTTTCCGCCATGACAAAGCAGGGGCGGGAAGAGATCTATGCGCTGTTAGATGATATGCTTAAATCCTTTGCGGAGGACGAGCCGTTGGAAACGCAGCCGGCTTCGGGGGAGGTATGGCCGGATGTACCGTCGATCTCCGCAGAAAACAGAGCGGATCTGTCAGACCGATAAACGGCATCAGGGGAGAACGAAACTGCTGTAGTACGAGGAAATGACACGGAGTAGGAGAGGATATTATGAAACAGGAAACAAAAGCTTACTGGAAAGCGTTGACAAATATTGTACTGGCGCTTATCGGCATGGTCTTACTGATCACGGTACTGCCCAGAATGCTTTCATTTTTTATGCCCTTTGTGGTGGCCTGGATTATCGCTCTGATTGCAAGCCCGATGGTGAAATTCCTGGAGGAAAAGTTAAAGATCAAAAGAAAGGCGGGAACAGCCTGTGTGATCATTGCGGTTATCGCACTGATTGTACTGATCGGCTACGGGATAGCAGCGTTTCTGATCGATCAGATCCAGGGGCTGATGCATGATCTGCCGGAAATGTGGGAGGCGCTGCAGCTTCAGACCCGGGAGATCGGACACAGCTTTTCAAAATTATTTGCATCCCTGCCGAAGGATGTCCAGGAGGGATGGAGCTATTTCTTTGAAAACGTGGAAGAATTTCTGGGCGAAACGATAGCCGGTTTTGGCAGTCCTTCCATGTCCTGGCTGGGAAATGTGGCAAAGCAGCTGCCGAATCTGTTTGTGGCCATTATTATGTGCATGGTGGCTGCTTTTGCTTTCACGGCGGAACGCACCAACATGCGGAATTTTGTGCAGGATTATATGCCGGAGGGCATAAAAAAATACTGGGAAATGATCCAGATCAGTCTTTCCAGCGCAGTGGGCGGCTATCTGAAAGCACAGCTTAAGATAGAGTTCTGGATCTATCTGATCCTGACGGCAGGACTGTTTATTCTGCGGATAGACTATGCGCCGGTGCTGGCGATCTTTATTGCCGTGCTGGATTTCCTGCCGGTGTTCGGGACAGGGACGATCCTGTGGCCCTGGATCGTGTTTGAGGTGTTAAACGGCGATTATAAGCTGGCAGTGGGGCTGGGCGTTATCTGGGGTATCTCCCAGATCGTGCGGCAGGTGATCCAGCCAAAGATCATGGGGGATTCCATGGGACTGCACACGCTGCCCACCGTGTTTTTGCTGTATATCGGATATAAAGTATCGGGGATCTTTGGCATGATCGTGGCAGTGCCCATTGGGATCATTTTTATGAATATGTACCAGGCCGGGGTATTCGATACGATCGTCAACAGTTTTCGGATCCTGGCAGCAGGGCTTACCAGGTTCAGGCACCTGACAAAGGAGGATATCCGGCTGGCGTATCATGATAAAGAGGAAGAAGATACGGTTCATGACTCAGAAGTGCGTTAAACTGTGCATTTTGTGAGAATATGGTGCAGTAACGTACCATTATAGGAGTTTTACAAAGTGAAAAATGTGCTCTTGAAAGAAGAACCGTAACGTGATATTATCAAGTACAATCAAGTAGAGAAAGAAGGAACTGTATCAATGAAACGAACTGCTGGCATTTTACTTCCAATATTCAGCCTGCCGTCTCCCTACGGTATTGGCTGTTTTTCGCAGAGCGCATACGACTTTGTTGACTGGCTGAAGGCTGCGGGACAGACCTACTGGCAGATCCTGCCCCTGGGACCCACAAGTTATGGAGATTCTCCCTATCAGTCTTTTTCCACTTTTGCCGGAAATCCTTATTTTATCAGTTTAGAGGCGCTGATCGAGGAGGGTGTGCTGACAAAGAAAGAGTGTGAAGCGGCCGATATGGGAAATAAAAAACAGGATATCGCCTACAAAAAGCTTTATGAAAACCGCTACCCGCTGCTGCGCAGGGCTTATGAGCGGAGCAATATTACAGAAAATCAAGACTATCTGCGTTTTGTGGAGGAAAACCGGTGGTGGCTTTCCGATTATGCGCTGTTTATGGCGGTGAAGGGCCGTTTTGACGGTGTGGCCTGGACGCAGTGGGCGGAGGATATCAGGCTCCGCTATGGCTATGCGATGGATTATTACAGGCGGGAACTGTATTTTGAGATCGAATTTCATCAGTATCTGCAGTTTAAGTTTTTTGAACAGTGGTACGCGCTGAAAGATTATGCAAATAAACAGGGGATCCGTATTGTCGGGGATATTCCGATCTATGTGGCCATGGACAGCGCGGACGTCTGGGCGAAACCGGAACTGTTCCAGCTGAATGAACAGAATATTCCCTGTGCCGTAGCTGGCTGCCCCCCGGACGGCTTTTCCGCAGACGGCCAGCTCTGGGGAAATCCGCTTTACCGTTGGGACTATCACCGGAATACCGGTTACGACTGGTGGATCTCCAGACTTTCTTACTGCTTCCGCCTGTATGATGTGGTACGGATCGATCATTTCAGAGGGTTCGATGAATATTTTTCCATTCCTTACGGCGCGGAGACCGCAAAAGAAGGACATTGGGAAAAGGGCCCGGGCATCGATCTGTTCCGCCATGTGGAATGGCGTCTCGGGAGGCGGGAAGTCATTGCGGAGGATCTGGGTTATGTAACGGATTCTGTCAGAAGGCTTGTGTGGGAAAGCGGTTTTCCGGGCATGAAAGTGCTGGAATTTGCTTTTGATTCAAGAGATTCCGGTGCAGCCAACGATTATCTGCCCCATAACTACATAGAAAACAGCGTGGCTTATACGGGAACCCACGATAATGAGACGATTACCGGGTGGTTTCAGTCCATCACAGAGAAGGAGCGGCAGAAGGCCAGAGAGTATCTGTGCGATTATCTGACGTCGGATGATGCCCTTTATCATGCCTTTATTGCGTTAATCATGCGCAGCAGCGCGAAAACCTGCATTATTCCGCTGCAGGATTATCTGGGTCTTGACAACGGGAGCCGGATCAACAAACCTTCCACAGTGGGAACCAACTGGCGGTGGCGGATCACGGAAAAACAGCTTTCCGATAAACTTCGGGAGGAGATCCGGGAGACGGCCCTGCGGTATGGAAGGATGAACTGGGACTGATCCCTGAATTATGGACGCCCGGCTGGATCAGTTATTTCCAGCCGGGCTTATTTTGTATAAACGAAAAATCATTGTGCAAAGTTACTAAAAATAGCACCCCGGTTTTAAACACATTTCCGAATTTGATATATCTGGAAATTTCCTCTTGCAAATTTTCTTTGACCGGGTTATCATATATATACGTTGGAAACGTTACCAGAAACGATTCCGGTAGCGTTTTCAATAACAATCTATTTATTAGAAAAACAGGAGGATACCAAGAAATGAAAAAGAACAAAAAGTTTTTAGCACTGGCTCTTGGCACAGTTCTTTCCCTGTCCATGCTGGCAGGCTGTGGCAACAGTGGCGAAGAGGCAGCAGAAGCTCCGGCTACAGAAGAAAGCACGGAAGCAACTGAAGCTCCGGCTGCAGAAGAGAGCAATGAAGAAGCAGAAGCTCCGGCAGCTGAGGCAACTGGCTCAGGTTCCGTTTACTGGCTGAACTTTAAGCCTGAATCTGATGAAGTGCTTCAGGACATCGCAGCAACTTACAAGGAGCAGACCGGTGTGGAAGTAAAGGTAGTTACCGCTGCTTCCGGTACATATTCCCAGACTCTGATTTCTGAGATGGATAAATCTGCCCCCCCGACACTGTTTGTCATCGGTAACCAGGCAGGTGTGAAAGACTGGGCAGACTACGCTCTGGATTTGACAGGAACACCTATCGCTAATGAATTAAACACAGATGCTTACAATCTCTATGATGAGAACGGCAAGTTGGTTTCCATCGGATACTGCTATGAGTGCTACGGCATCATCGTAAATCCTGACCTGATCGAAAAAGCAGGCCACACCATGGATGAGATCAAGAACTTTGAAGGCCTGAAGACAGTGGCAGAGGATATTCACGCACGTGCAGAAGAGCTTGGCTTCGATGCATTCTCTTCCTCTGATATGGATGATTCTTCTTCCTGGCGTTTCACAGGCCATATGGCTAACCTGGAGTACTACTACGAGCAGGAAGGCACACCCTGGACAGAGTGCCCTGCAACGATCTCCGGCAAGTACATGGATAACTTCAAAAACCTCTATGACCTTTGCATCAACAACAGCCTGACAGATCCGAAAGAACTGGCAACAGGCGGACATGACGCAGAGAACGAGTTCAAGACAGGTCAGGCAGCATTCTTCGTAAACGGTTCCTGGGAATACGAAGCAGTGAAGAACGATGTTCCGAACGCAACGATGATCCCTTACTACTGCGGCGTAGAAGGTGAAGAAAAAGCAGGTCTTAACTGCGGTACAGAGAACTGCTGGGCAATCAACAGCAAGGCTTCCGCAGAAGATCAGCAGGCTACCATGGACTTCATGGTTTGGTGTGTGACAGATCCTGATGCATCCCGTAAGTTAGTAGATACCTTCGGTGTTATGCCTTATAAGCAGGCAGCAGAGTCCACCAACGGTTTCCTTGCAGCAGCTGATGCATACACATCTGAAGGATGCTATGTAATGAACTGGGCAACCAACTTCCAGCCTAACGTAGACGACTATCGTGCAGCTCTGGTAAGTGCTCTGAACCAGTACAACGCAGACCAGTCCGATGCAAACTGGGAAACAGTGACCAACGCTTTTGTAGGCGGCTGGGCAACACAGTACAACGCAATCAACCAGTAAGAAAAAGCAAATAATCAAACGTGGGGCGGGACGGACATTTATCCGCCCCGCCTTTTCAATCTGAAATCGGGGGTTGATACCATGAAGAACAAGAAAATAACCAATAGTAATTCTGTTACGAAAGCAACCAGGCGCTGGGGATTTCTGTTTTTGGGCCCTGTGCTGATCGCTTTTACCATTGGCTTTGTCTGGCCATTTATCCAGGGCATCTGGCTCTCCATGTGCCAGTTCCGCCTGATCTCCGATGCAAAATTCATCGGCTTTGGCAACTATGTGAAGGTTTTCCAGGACGCTTCCTTCCGCCATGCCTTCTGGTATACGGCGATGTTTGCCATTGTGTCGTTAGTCATTATCAACATTCTGGCGTTTATGGTGGCATATTTTCTGACGTTGGAAATTAAAGGCAGCAATCTGTTCCGTACCGTATTTTTTATGCCAAACCTGATCGGCGGCATTGTGCTTGGTTACATCTGGTCGATGATCTTCGACGGTATCCTCGGCCGTTATCAGACCTCTATCCTGTTGGAGAGTAAGTACGGCTTCTGGGGCCTGATCATCTTAATGTGCTGGCAGCAGATCGGATACATGATGATCATTTACATTGCGGGACTGCAGAATGTGCCCGGGGATATTCTGGAGGCGGCCCGCATCGACGGTGCGACTTCCCTGCAAACTCTGTTTAAGGTGACGATTCCCAATGTGATGAGCTCCTTTACGATCTGCATCTTCCTCTCTCTGACGAACGGTTTCAAGCTGTTTGACCAGAACCTGGCGCTCACCGGCGGTCAGCCTTTTACCATCCAGCCGGATGGTACGACCGTCAAGCAGACGGAAATGCTGGCACTCAACATTTACAATACATTTTACGGGTCCAATAGCTCTGCACAGGGCGTGGCACAGGCGAAGGCAGTGGTCTTCTTCGTTCTGGTGGCAGGACTCGGACTGCTTCAATTAGCCTATACACGTAAAAAGGAGGTGCAGCAGTAATGAATAAGAAAACAGTTTCTGCAGCAAACAGAAATAAAACGATCCTTTCCGTGATATTAGCGATAGTCAGCATCGTCTATGTGCTGCCTGTGTTAGCGGTGGTGCTGAACTCTTTTAAACAGAACACTTATGTAAAGACCGATACCTTTGCGCTTCCCACCGGAGAGATGAGCGCCGGTTTTGACAACTTTATCAAGGGAATGACTTTCGGTAACTATCCGTTTTACAAGAGTGTGATGTACAGTGTTGTGATTACGCTGCTTTCCACACTTTTGATTCTGCTTTGTACGTCCATGGCGGCCTGGTATATCGCGAGAGTGGATTCGATTTTCTGCCGGGCGATCTACTTCCTGTGTGTGTTCTCCATGGTGGTGCCCTTCCAGATGGTGATGTTTACGCTGTCCAAGACAGCGGATAAACTGCGTCTGAATACGCCTCTGACGATTCCCATCGTCTATCTGGGCTTCGGCGCAGGGCTTGCGATCTTCATGTTTGTGGGTTTCGTGAAAGCGATTCCGTTAGAGATCGAGGAAGCGGCGTCAATAGACGGCTGCGGACCGGTACGGACGTTCTTCACGGTGGTGGTGCCGATGTTAAAGCCGACCATGATTTCCGTGGGTATTCTGGAGATCATGTGGGTGTGGAATGACTATCTGCTGCCGGTATTGGTACTTGACATCAATGAGTACCGTACAATACCCATTCACATCCAGTACCTGAAGGGAAGCTACGGCACAGTGGACCTGGGCGCGACGATGGCGTTAATCCTGATGAGCATTATCCCGGTTATTATCTTCTATCTTGCCTGCCAGAAGCATATCATCAAAGGCGTGGCAGCAGGCGCGGTGAAAGGTTAATAAATCAGTAAAGTATATTCCCATCTCCAGGGGCTCTGGAGATGGGAAACAAAGGGGGCAGAAATGACCATCAAGGATATTGCGAAACTTTCCGGGTGCGGCGTGACCACAGTGTCCAGAGTGCTCAACAATCGTCCGGACGTCAGCGAAGAGACGCGCAGGAAAGTAATGACTGTCGTGGAGCAGTATGGGTTTATGCCCAATACAAACGCAAAACATTTAAAACAGCAGGCAGGCAGCAGTATTGCGATCATTGTCAAGGGAACACAGAATCTCCTGTTTGCCGAGCTGGTGGAAAATATTCAGACGCTGTTGCGGGAGGCAGATCAGGATGTTGCAGTTTATTATCTGGATGAGGATGCCAATGAGGTGACCTATGCACTGAGGCTTAGCAGAGAGCGCAGGCCCCGGGGTTTTTTATTTTTAGGCGGCGATCTGGATCAGTTTAAAGAGAGCTTTGCGCCGATCACTGTTCCAAGTGTATTGCTGACAAACAGCGCAGAGGGGTTGGAATTTGAAAATCTCTCGTCCTTCACCACCGATGATGAGCAGGCGGCGGAGCAGGTGATAGAATTGTTAGTGAAACTGGGGCATCACAATATCGGCGTGCTGGGCGGAAATTTGTCCAGTACTCAGATCAGTTATCGTCGTCTGGAAGGCTGCAAGAAGGCCTGTGAACGGCTGCATATTCCGTTTGATGCGGAACAGCAGTGTGAACAGTGCCGCTATTCCATGCCGGACGCCTATGCCGCTGCGGAAAGACTGTTACTGCGCAGGCCGGATCTGACTGCGGTTTTTGCGCTGAGTGATGTGACAGCGCTGGGAGCGATCCGTGCTTTCAGCGATATGGGCAAACGGGTGCCGGAGGATATTTCCGTGGTGGGATATGACGGTGTTGTCACCGGGCAGTATTCTCTGCCGCGTCTGACGACGATCAGGCAGGATACAAAACGGTTGGCGGAACAGGGAGTGGATTCGTTACTTCGGGGATTTATGCGAAACGGACATCCGATCCATGAAATGGTACCCTTTCAGCTGGTGTCCGGGGAAAGCGTGGCAAAAATCGGTTAGATGTGCATGGGAGAGCTGCGATGCCGTCTGACCGGGAAGAAACGTCGATAGAGAAAACAGATAAGATGTAACAGTGAAGCCGGAAGGCTGAACTGTTATGAAAATGCTGTAATGTAGAGGGGAAAGACATTGCCGGATGTTTTTCCCTGTATTTATACGCAGGTTCGCGAAAGGAAAGGAAAATCAGTATATAGATCAAATCAATCCTGTAACAGGATTGAACATAAGAAAAATTTAAGGAAAACTGCAACAATTTCTAAGAAAAGTGACACAACTATGATGCAAGTATGGTTTAACATGATTTCATAATAGGCGAGTTTTGGAATCAGACGGAAAGAGCGGGACATGGTTTGAATAAAATACTGATTGTGGAAGACGAGGAAGCGATTGCCAATTTAATAAAAATGAATTTACAGCATGCGGGATATCACTGTGAGGTGGCCAATGACGGGAATACCGGGGCGGATATGATGGCGGAAAACAGTTATGATCTGTGCCTGTTTGACATCATGCTGCCGGGAATCAATGGATATGAGCTGTTGGAGTATGCAAAAAGCTTGCATATGCCGGTTATCTTCCTGACGGCCAAGGGAGAGACGATCGACAAGGTAAAGGGGCTGAAGATGGGGGCGGACGATTACATCACGAAGCCCTTTGAGATCATAGAACTGCTTGCCAGGGTGGAGAATGTGCTGCGCCGGTTCCACAAGGTGGAGCAGGTGATTCAGATTGGTAATCTGGAGATCAATGTGGTGGCCAGAACCGTAAAGAAAAATGGCCGGGATATCAATCTGACGATCAAGGAGTTTGATCTGCTGCTGTTGTTTATGAGAAACCCGGACAGGGCGCTCTATCGGGAGATGATCTATGAACAGGTCTGGGACAGCCCTTATATGGGAGATTCCCGGACGGTGGATCTGCATGTGCAGAGGCTTCGGAGGAAGGCGGGGTTAGAACAGCAGATCGAATCGGTATATAAGGTGGGATACCGCTTCAGGAGCAGTGTAACATGAAATTATTTTGGAAACAGTTTACCGCCACGGTGTGCCTGATGGTCACGATGTTTGCGGTATTCGGGAGTATTTTTTTACAGACGTCTTTTCAGATTATGCTGGAGAGAGAAAAAGAGCGGGGACTGGAAGAGTGGAAAATGTTTCAGTTCGCGCTTTTAGCGTCTATGGAGGCGCTGCCGGAAGGATATTCCATCGAGAACGATACGATGACGGAGATGGTGGAGACCATTGAGGACAGTATCGGGAGTCAGGAGAACGGGATCGCCCTCTATAATGAGAACAGGCAGCTGATCTACAAAAACGGCATGTATTACGGCGCGCTGATGGCGGAAAATATCGGTACTGACAGGGCCATGTGGCGGCTTAGCGATACTGAGGAGGGCCATTACCTTGAGGCGCTTTCCCAGGTGAAGAAGAGCGGATCCACTTATTATTTTGCCTTTGGCAAAAATATCCAGTATGTGTATGATGTCAGGGACAGGCTTTACGGTCAGTATCGGAATATGGTGCTGGTCGTGATTGCTTTGTCCGTTCCTGTTTCCTGGCTGTTGGCGTATCATTTCACAAAGCCTGTGAGACAGCTTGTGAAGGCCACGAGGGATCTGGCCAGAGGAAATTATCAGAGCAGAGTGGAAGTAAAAGGGGAGGATGAGCTGTCCAGCCTGATGATGGAGTTTAACAGGATGGCAAGACGTCTGGAGCGGAGTATCTGGGAGCTGGAGGATGCGGCGAGAAGGCAGGAGGAATTTACCGGAGCCTTCGCCCACGAACTGAAGACGCCGCTCACTTCCATTATCGGTTATGGGGATATGTTACGCAGCATGAATCTGACAGAGGAGGAAAAAAGGAGTTCTTCCGATTATATTTATAAACAGGGGAAGCGTCTGGAGCGGCTTTCTCTGAAGATGATGGAGTTAGTGCGGGTAAACAAGCAAGGGATCACGTTGAAGCCTTTAAAGACCAGAGAGCTGGCCTATGAGGTAGAACTGTTTACGAAAAGGCTTTTGTGGGAGCGAAAAGTGGCGTTTGAAAAAAGCATTGCGCCAGGCATTCTGTTCGGGGATCTGGATCTGCTTTGTTCCCTGTTCGGAAATCTGATCGATAATGCGGCGAAGGCCTGTGTCCGGAAAACGTATCCGGGGGAGGAACAGGCGAAGATCCTGTTGATCGGAAAGCAGGAGAGAACGGGTTACAGTTTTACGGTGATGGACAACGGCTGCGGCATTCCCGCCGATGAGGTGGGAAAGATCACGGAGGCCTTTTACATGGTGGATAAGTCCAGAGCGAGAAAGGAGGGCGGCGCCGGCATCGGCATGACGCTTTGCAGCAGGATCGTGAAACTGCACCACGCGCGCTGGGAAATATCCAGCAGGGAGAACGAGGGGACAACGGTGTATGTTTTCTTCCCGGAAGAGGAGGAAGAAGATGATTGAGAAAGACAGGAGAAGTATAAAATATATACGAAAGAAAAATATGGCCAGAGGTATGACGGGACAGAGAGGGAGAGACGGTCTGGGAACGGAAAAAAAGAAAATTTCCATGGCCTGGCTTTCTCCGGACAGCTTTATGGGAAAAGCGCTCTGTATTCTGCTTGTGATCATTCTGACAGTGGGTGCTTTTTTAGCACCAAAGGTGATCAATAATCTATACGATGCCGGGACGTTAATGCAGATCACCTATATGGATATGGATTTAAGTCCCTATGCGGTGAGCTATGTGAAGATGGAAGATAAGCTGCAGGCCATCGCGAGAGTGAAGACGGCGGGCGGTTTTTTGTCGGTACTGCCGGTGGGGGAGGAAGCGGAGGGCGGCGTGAGCGGCGCCGAACTGGCGGAGGCGGTGAACAGGGAAGTCGGGGAGCTTCGCTGGGGCCTCGGTACGTTTTTCAGCGAGGCCTGGTGGAGTACGCTCACCGAAGGGAGCCTTGTGTCCAGAACAAAATATACGCTCTATGGCAGGCCGGACGGGGAGGGGAACGATACTTCCAAAGAGATGGCGCCGTTTCAGTTCTGGGTGCTGCAGTTTGTGCGGGTGGAAAGTTCCGATGAAGAAGGAAAAGAGAATAAGTATCTGACAGATTCTGACGACATAACAGACCGGATCATGGTCTGCATGGACGCGGATTTTGATAAGATCTACGCTTTTGCCGTTGCAGGGAACGTGGATAGGATAGAAGAGGTGTATGGATTGGAGTTAATGGAGATCTTTGATAAAGATGGGGAGGTGCGTGGTTATGCGGAGGCGTCCCTGCTGCCGGAGGAAAGGCAACGGCTGCGGATCGATCTGACTGCGGATATCATGGCAGGCTGGGCGGAATATTGGGATACGGTACCGGAGGAGCGTGCTTATTACATGGATGTACAGAATGAACTGGTGGGGGTTTATGTCTACCGGGATGAGGAATCGGCCGCGAAGGCGGACGGCGGGGGGAAAGAGGGCAGCGTGGGAGTGGACAGTGAAGAGGAAACAACGGAGATAGTGGTGGATGCAAAAACGGGAATGACCAGCCAGACAGAGCTTTCGGAAGCGGAGCGGAGGGCGCTTGTGCTGGAAAAGGCTGTTATGGGATATGGCCAGGAGGGAGAAAGGCTCATCTATAATTATGAAGCGGGCGAGGCGTTCCTCTTTTCCGCGGAAGAAATTGAAACATCAGGTTTTAAAGAGGAGGGTGATATGCTGCTTACTGTAGGCGCACAGGGGCAGGCGGTCCGGGGGGAGGAGAGTACTGCCGTCTGGATTCAGAAAACGGGCTGCAGAGATTTTTTTGATATGATGCAATTCTGATGCAGGTTTGCGGAAAGTCTGATGCATGGGGCAGATATTCTTATCATAAGGAATTCTTCAGATTATTTTTGAACAATTCCTGATGGAAGACGGAGGATAAGGGTATGGGAAGAACGATGCGGGCGGACATGTATGAGAACGTTTCCGTACGGAAACGGGCATCAGGAGAATATGAAGAGACAGTTTACGACAGGAGAGTGCAGGCGACAGGAAAAAGAGGCGTGGCGGTGCGGAGAGAACCATTGTATCAGGAATGCAGAGGAAGCGGGAAGAGGAACGTCGCGCAGATGGAGTCGGGGAAAGTATCCGGAGGCAGCAGAGCCGTCTGGAAAGAACCCATGTACGAAGCTGACAGACGGAACAGGGAGGCAGGGGCTTACCGGACTACAGGACAGGAAAAGACGAAAAGAGGAAGGAAAAAATTCGGAAGGCGGAAAAGAAAGAGCGCGGCGCGCAAAGTGCTGACCGGATTGCTTTTTTATTTTCTGTTTGCGGGTATGATCGCCACCTGCATTGCAGTAGTCAGCGTGTTCTCTGAGTGGAAGGAGAAGAGGCAGTCACAGGATGCTGCAAAAACTGACGGGATCATGGCGGACGGGACGGAAGCATGGACAGAGGAAGAGACGGGAAGCAGAGCCCTGATGGAGATCACACCGGAAATACGACATGAGTGTCAGGAATTGTATGAAGAGCAGGAAGAACTTCTGCTGATCGTTAATAAAGACCATGAACTTGAGACTTCCTATCAGCCCATGCTTCGCAATATTTGCAAAGGAAGACTGAAAGCGGCAGATATTCTGTATGAGGATCTCTGCGCCATGCTGGAGGACGGCGGGCAGGCCGGGTATGAGTACTGGATCGCCTCGGCCCACCGCGACAGAGCTTACCAGCAGGGGCTGGTGGACGAGGATGTGGAAAAATATATGGCGAAGGGTTATACCTATGAGGCGGCGCTTCAGAAAACCTATGAATATACGATGCCCGCAGGACAGTCCGAGCATGAGACGGGGTTAGCATTGGACATTCTCTGCTCCACCAATATGATGATGGATGAAAGCCAGGCTTATGAGCCGGGCAATCAGTGGCTTGCAGCGCACTGCCATGAGTATGGCTTTATTCTGCGGTATCCGGCGGACAAGGAGGACGTCACCGGTATCAAATACGAGCCCTGGCATTTCCGGTATGTGGGAAAGGAAGCGGCGGCTTATCTGAGGAATAAGGGGTGGACGTTGGAGGAGTTTTATAGAGTGATACATGACAGTATTCGGTGACAGTCCGCCGGACTGTCACCGGGCAGAACTGCCACACAGTGCATAAAAATTTTCCTTCACCTATTGACAAGCAGACAGCGGCAGGTTACACTTATTGAAACGGTTAACCTGCCAAAAATACTGAACCTTTCTCCGGGTATATGAGAAGGGGCAGGAATGAGAGATGACTATGAGAGAGCGTTATACGATAAGGGATGTCGCGGCCCTGGCGGGGGTATCCAATGCGACGGTATCCTATGTGCTGAGCGGCAAGAAAAAAATTTCCGAGGAGACGAGGCAGAGGGTGCTGCGGGTGATCGAGGAAGTGGGCTTTGTGCCGGATCTGAATGCCAGGGGCCTGTCGGGGAAGGACACGAAACTGATCGGCATTGTGATTCCGCAGACGGAGCCCGGCAGCAGGCTGATGTTCCACAATACGTTTTACAGCGAGCTTTTAGGCAGCATAGAGTTTGCCACAAGGCGAAAAGGCTATCATGTGCTGATATCGGCGACGGATATGACCCAGGATTACCTGAACCTGATCAAAGAGAGAAATCTGGCGGGCGTTATCATCGTCGGAACCTATGAGAGCAGATTCTGGGCGCAGCTCAAGAAGCTGGAGGTGCCGGTGGTGTTGGTGGACAGCTACTGTAAGAACGACTGGTTCCACGCCATCCGCATCGACGACGAGTACGCCTGCTTCTGCGAGACGGAATATGTGATCGGGAAGGGACACAGGAACATCGCCTTCGCTGCGGGCAGCCTGAAGGAAGACGGCGTTATGCAGAAGCGTTTTATGGGCTACAGGCGGGCTCTTAAGAAAAACGGCATTCCCTATTCAGACCGGTTTTTATTTGAAAATCTGGTGTCCTACGAGAGCGGTGCGGAGACCGCAAGACGGATCGCCGGAAGCGACCTGGGGATAACGGCGGTGGTAGCCACGGCGGATATTCTGGCTATCGGCCTGCTCAGCGGATTTTACCGGCTCGGCATCTCCGTGCCGGAGGAGATCTCGGTGATCGGTTTCGACGGGCTGGAGGAGACGGAATATACCACGCCGGGACTTACGACGATGAAACAGCCCATCTCCAGAAAAGGGGAGCTGGCGGTGGATCTTTTAATTGAGAATATTGAAAATCCCGGGATGGAGAGAGTGGATGAGATCCTGAATGTGCGGCTGATCGAGCGGGGCAGCGTGAGAGAGACAGCGTGTGAGTAAACAGAGGAAAGAAGTCCGGTGGATAGCCGCAGGGCTGAACAGTTATGAATCAGGAAGGAAGCGGGAGCAGAGGAAAAGAGTATAGATGATCGCAGAAATTATCAGGGGAAAAGTGTACGCAGGAGACGGGTTTGGATCCCGGGGAAAGTCTGTGGCGATAGAGAGAAAAGACGGCAGTCAGTTGACGATCAGGGCGCAGTATGAGATAGCCTGCGGCATGGGGGAAAAATTTGATTTTTTGAATCAGAAGGGACAGAGGACGGTCAATCAGGTAGTGGAAAAATTCTGCAACCAGGGGAAGGACAGCTATTTTGTCACACCCTTTTTCATGACGGAAGCGGGATTCGGCATCTATGTGGAGACGAGAGAGAGAACAGTGTTTTCCTTTCAGGAAATCATACGTTGCACCATACCGGAGGAGGCGGCGGTCTATGTGCTTACCGGGAGTATGCAGGAGATACTGCACGACTACTTAGGTCTCACCGGCAGGCCCGCCCCGCTGCCGGAGTACGCCTTCGGCATCTGGATCTCGGCAAACCGCTGGAACTGTCAGAGGGATGTGGAGGAACAGACTGCTCTGTTAAAAAAGTATGGCTTCCCGGCCAGCGTGCTTGTGCTGGAAGCCTGGAGCGACGAAGCCACCTTCTATATCTGGAACGGAGCGGGTTATGAGGCGAAACCGGGCGGAGCGAGGTATGAGGATTTTGACTTTGGGGAGAGCGCTTACTGGCCGGATCCGAAAGGGATGATCGAGAGACTCCACGGGGAGGGACTTAAGTTAGTGCTCTGGCAGATCCCGGTCTGGAAAAAGCAGGAGCCGGAGGAGCAGATATCGCCGCAGCTTGCCCTGGATAAAGCGTATGCGGTGAAAGAGCGCCTGTGCGTAATGAAGGAGGACGGGACGCCCTACGAGATACCGGAAGGAAACTGGTTTGCCGGTTCTCTCATTCCCGATTTTACAGGAGAGGAGACGAAAAAATTCTGGTTTGAGAAAAGGAAATACCTGCTGGATATGGGCGTGGACGGCTTTAAGACGGACGGCGGGGAGTTTATCTACCGGGAAGATATTCGTTTTGCAAACGGGGAGAGTGGTAAACAGGGGAAGAACGGATACTGCCAGGATTACATAGACGCCTACAGGGATTTTGTGGGCGAAGAAAAGGTATTGTTCAGCCGCGCCGGGTACATCGGCGCAGGAAGGACGCCGATCCTCTGGGCGGGGGATCATCAGTCCACCAACGAGGAACTGAAAAACGTGCTGACCGCGGGCTTAAGCGCGGCGATGTCCGGGATACTGTTCTGGAGTTTTGACATCGGCGGCTTTGCCGGGAGACTGCCCGATCCGGATCTGTATCTGCGCTCCACCCAGATGGCATGTTTTTTACCGGTCATGCAGTGGCATTCGGAGCCGGAGGGCGGGCAGTTTCAGGAACTGATGCCCGGTATTTCGGGGAACAACGAGAGAAGCCCTTGGAATATCGCCCGGGTTTACGGTCAGCCGGAGCTGATCGATGAGATCAGATACTGGCATCTGCTGCGCATGGAACTGCAACTCTATCTATATGAGGCTGCGGAAGAGGCGGTGCGGGAGGATAAGCCGATGATGCGCCCCCTGTTCTATGCGTTTCAGGAGGATGAGAACTGTTTTGGGGTTTCGGATGAATATATGTTTGGAAGCAGGATGCTTGTGGCGCCGCTTCTGGAGGTCTGTCAGAAAACCAGGGACGTGTATCTGCCGGAGGGAAACTGGTACGGGTTTTTTACCGGGAAGAAATATGCGGGAAACAGTGTGCATCACTCGGACAGGGAGGAGAAATTCCCGGTGTATGTCAGAGAGGGAAGCGTCATCCTGCGGGAGAAGGAGGGAAAACGGAGGGGGTATCTGTACGGAGAGAAGGGATGCAGCACTGTTCGGATGGGACAGGGCAATCAGGAGATCGCATGGGAGTGCGGCGAGGTGGTGAAGAAAGGGGGAATGGACAGGGAGACAGAGTGGATTTTTGTGTTTTAATTTAGTAGGTTAACCGTTTCAATTCAACTGACAAATATAAAGAAAAAAGAAAGGATGAAAAAGTTATGAAAAAGAAAATGTTATCGTTTCTGCTGACAGGGGCTATGTTTGCCTGTATGCTCACAGGATGCGGCAAGGCGGAAGAACAGGCGGAGCAGGGCACGGCGGCGCAGGAGCCCGCCCAGGAGGCGCAGGAGTCTGACAGCGTGGATATCTCTGCGGAAGAAGAGGGGGAGGAAGAAGTGACGATCACCTACGCGAACTTTAACGCTTCCGGCGGCAACGAAGAGACGCTGCAGAAGATGTATGAGGCCTTCCACGAGGAGTATCCGCAGATCACGGTGGATATCGAGACCATCGGATACGACGATTATTTCACGCAGATGCAGACGAGAGTGGCAGGCGGCACGGCGCCCGACTGTTACGAGTTAAATATTGAAAACTTTGCGGCCTACGCCAACAAAGGAGTTCTGGCGGAACTGACAGGCATCGATGTGAGCGGCTACAATGAGACCGCGCTGTCGGCCTTTGGGATAGACGGAAAACAGTACGGCGTGCCCGGCAATTTCTCCAACGTGGTGTTGATTTACAATAAGGATCTGTTCGACCAGGCCGAGATAGAGTATCCGACGAATGACTGGACCTGGGACGACGCGATGGAGGCCTGCGAGAAGATAAGTGCTCTGGGCGATGATATCTACGGGATCTATCAGCCCATTACCTTCAACGAATTTTTCAAGGTGGCGGCGCAGTACGGCGGTGGTGTATTGAATGAGGATAAGACAGCCTTCACGATCAATTCGGAAGAAAATCTGGCGGCTGCGGAGATGATGATAGAAAAGATCACAGAGACAAACGTACAGCCCACCGATGCGCAGATGGGCGGAATGGGCGACTGGGATCTGTTTGAGAGCGGCAGGCTCGGGATGATCCCAACCGGTATATGGGCTTTCGGCGCTTTCACGGATGCCTGTGATTTCAACTGGGATATCTGTGTGGAGCCGGGCGGCACCCGGAAAGCAACCCACTTTTTCAGCAATGCGCTGGTGGTGAATGCGGAGAGCGGGAAAAAGGAAGCGGCTGCCACCTGGATTAACTGGTTAGCGTCCAGCGATGCGGCGGCGAAGATGCGGATAGAGGCGGGCTGGGATCTGCCGGCAATCAGCGATGAGGCGGTGTTAGCGGGCTATCTGGAGATCACGCCCCCGGAAAACAGGCAGGCAGTGTTTGATTCCTTAAATGACCTGGTGGTGGCGCCGATCATCGAGGACTATTCCCTGATGGCGGATATCATTACGGACAAACTCTCCAGGGCGGCCTCCGGCGAACTGACTGTGAAGGAGGCGCTGGATCAGGCGCAGGAAGAGTGCGGCGCGCAGATCACGATGCAGTGATGTAAAAAAGAGGGAGAACCATGAAAAGATGGAAGACACTCATGCAGGCAGCGCCGTTTATGCTGCCGAGCATCGTGGGAATGATCGTGTTCAGCTTGCTGCCGATCGTCATTTCCATAGTGGTCAGCCTGACCGACTGGAACGGGCTGGACAAATTAAATGCACAGACGCTGGGAGAGCGTCTGTGCGGTCTTGAGAACTATGGGGCAATTTTGCGAAGCGTCGAGTTCTGGAATGTACTGGGGCACACCGTCTACTATATTGTGCTGTACATTCCGTTAGTGCTTGTCATGTCCTTATTTATCGCTTCGATCCTGAACCGGAATATGAGGGGGATCGGCGTCTTCCGGGTGTTGTACTATATCCCGGTTCTGACCTCCTGGGTGGCGGCGAGCCTGATCTGGAAATGGGTGCTGAGCCCGCAGTACGGGGTGATCAACCAGCTCTTGGGGTATCTCGGCGTCAGAGGGCCGGAGTGGCTGACGGACAAATTCTGGGCGATGCCGGCCATTGTGTTAGCCTCCGTGTGGAAGGATATGGGATTTTACGGGCTGTTTCTTCTGTCCGGGTTGAAGGCTATCGACACAGGCTACTATGAGGCGGCGCAGATGGACGGCGCGGGGAAGGTCAGACAGTTTTTTTCGATCACGCTGCCCCTGCTCACCCCGTCCATGTTCTTCTGCGTTATTATGGCGCTTATCAATGCCTTCCAGCTGTTTCCGCAGGTGCAGATCATGACGGAGGGCGGCCCCAACGGCGCAACCCAGGTGATGGTGGAGAGAATTTATACTTATGGATTTAAATATTTCAGGATGGGATATGCGGCGGCGTACTCGTGGCTTTTGTTTGTCATCATATTTGTCCTGACACTGGTGCAGATGAAGCTGCAGAAGAGGTGGGTGTACTATGAATCATAGCAGAAAAAAAGCCATGCAGGAAGCGTTTTCGTATCTGACAGCCATACTCGTGGGAGTTGTGGTGATCATTCCGTTTTTGTGGATGCTCTCCACCTCTCTGAAAAACAAGGGGGCGCTGATGCAGATCCCCATTGAGTGGATTCCGGAGGAGCCCTCCCTTGACGCCTACCGGACGGTGTTCTCGAGATTTCCGCTTTTCCGGGCCATCTGCAACAGCTTTTTTATCACGGTGAGCTATACGGTGGTCACGATACTGTCCTCCTCCATGGCGGCCTTTGCCATTACAAAGCTCCGCTTTCCCGGCGCGGACGGGATTTTCAAACTGTATCTGGCCTCCATGATGATACCGACGCAGGTGACGTTAATACCGTTATTTGTGATCATGAACAGGCTGGGACTGATCAATACTTATCCAAGCGTGATACTGCCGGCTATGTTCCGTGCCTTTGCGGTGTTTATGCTGGTGCAGCAGATGCGGGCGATCCCAAATGACTATATGGAGGCGGCGAGGATCGACGGGGCGGGAATCTTCCGGATCTACTGGAAGGTAATTATGCCGCTTACAAAGTCCGCCATCGCGACTTTGACGGTGACTACTTTTATGGAGAGTTGGAACGATTATCTGTGGCCCCTTCTGATGTTGTCGGACAAAAACAAGATGACACTGACTTTGGCCTTAAACAGTTTAAATGGACAGTACGGGACAGAGTACAATCTGCTGATGGCAGGCAGTCTGATCTCCATGCTTCCGATCGTGGTCATCTATGCCTGCGCACAGAAATATTTTAAGGCGGGCCTCATGTCCGGCGGAGTGAAAGGATAGAGGAGCAAAAAGATGGGAAAGGAATGAAAAACGGAGGACGGGTATGATAAAACGATATGTATTCGGTGATCCTGTGGAGACGGAGTCCGTGTTATGGAAACCGGAGGCGGCGGACTGGCAGGACGACAGGCTGTTTTGCAGGGACAATGCATTTTACGGCGATCTGTCCGGGGAGGAGATCGTGTACGGCCTCGGGCAGAACGTGCGGGGCATCAACAAGAGAGGATGGCTCTATGAGAGTTACTGTACGGATGATCCTCGTCACACAGAGGAAAAACACACGCTCTACGGCGCCCACAATTTTCTGGTGCTCGACGGAGCGGGGGTGCTTGGGATCTTTGTTGATACGCCAGGGAACGTGGTGTACGATATCGGCTATACGGATAGCCGGAAACTGAGCATTGCGCCGCAGTCGGCGGATTTTGAGCTGTATCTGATCGAGGGGGAGAGCCCGGATGCGGTGGTGGAGGTGTTTCGGCGCCTCATCGGGAGAAGCTATATTCCGCCCCGCTGGGCCTTCGGTTATGGGCAGAGCAGGTGGGGCTATGACTCGATGAATCAGGTGCGGGAGGTAGCGGCGGGTTACCGTGATAACCATATTCCGCTTGATATGATCTTTTTGGACATAGACTATATGGAGCGCTATAAGGATTTTACGGTGGACAAAGAGCGCTTCCCCGATTTTCGGGGACTTGTGGCGGAGATGAAAGAGCAGGACATCCGGCTGGTGCCGATCATCGACGGCGGTGTAAAAAAAGAGGACGGCTACGATATCTATGAGGAGGGGAAGGAGAAGGGATATTTCTGCAAGGATGAAGAGGGGGAGGATTTTTTGCTGGGAGTGTGGCCGGGCAGATGCTGTCTGCCGGACATGCTGCAGGAGGAGGCCGGCAGATGGTTTGGATCAAAGTATAAGATTCTGCTTGATATGGGGATCGAAGGCTTCTGGAACGACATGAACGAACCGGCGGTCTTTTACTCGGAAAAGGGGCTGGCGGAGGCCTTTGAGAAGATAGACGCTTTCCGCACACAGAATCTGGACATCCAAAGCTTTTTTGAATTTCAGGGACTGGCCGCAGGGCTGTCAAACAGCCCGCAGGATTACGCTTCCTTCTATCATGAATACAGAGGGGAGCGATACCGCCATGACAGAGTGCACAATTTGTTCGGCTATTATATGACCAGGCGGGCGGCGGAGGCTTTCGAGGAGCTTGAACCGGAAAAGAGGATTCTGCTTTTTTCCAGAGCTTCCTGTATCGGGATGCACCGCTTTGGCGGCATCTGGCAGGGGGATAATCACTCCTGGTGGTCCCATCTGCTGTTAAATATCAAGATGATGCCTTCCTTAAACATGTGCGGCTTTCTGTACACGGGAGCGGATATCGGCGGATTTGGAGGAGATGTGACCGAGGATCTGTTGATCAGGTGGCTGTCCTTCGGCGTTTTTACGCCGTTGATGCGCAACCACTCGGCGGCGGGGACGAGAAGACAGGAGGTCTATCGCTTCGGGACGGCGGAACTGATGCGGGATGTCATTTCGGTCCGCTATAAGCTGCTGCCCTATCTCTACAGCGAATATATGAAAGCGGCGCTTGGTGGTACGATGTTGTTCAGGCCTCTCGGGTTTGCCTACAGAAAGGACGGCATCGCGGGACAGGTGGAAGACCAGCTTCTGGTGGGAGAGAGCATCATGATCGCGCCGGTACATGAGCAGAATGCGGCGGGCAGGACGGTCTATTTCCCGGAGCCCATGAAGCTGCTGCGGTTTCATGGGGGGAATGTGCTGGAGGAGGCGGTATATCCGAAAGGACACGCCTATATCGGGATGCCCCTGGGGGACGTCTGCGTCTTTCTGAGAGAAAATCATATCCTGCCCCTGAGCCGGGGCGGAGAGTGCGTCGGGGATGTGGACTTTGCGCATCTGGAACGGTATGTCTGGGGGACAGACGTAAAGCCCTACGCATATTACAGGGACGACGGAGAGACGAAGGAGTTTGATCTGGAAAAGCATGTGGAGATGCTGACGGTGTAAGGAGAATGCTGTATAGTCTGACGAGTAGAGAGATACGGAAAATGCAGAGAGCCGCCCGGTTTGAGGGCGGCTTTTTGGCGGAAAGTCAACGGCACAGCTCATTCCACTGGCAGCCGCCGCAGATCTCCTCCCGCTTACCGGGGGAGAGGATATTTTGCTGCACGGAGGCAGCGAAATCTTTCCATCTGATCTTTGTCCCCTCGGGCAGTCCGCAGCAGTAAAGAACCTGGCGGTCGTATGCTTCAGCTTTATCTGAGGGCAGTCCGGTGTCCTCGTCTGTGCATCTGCCGGCCTGGTTATTCGGGCAGCAGGCACATACGTCGTCTGCCCCGCAAAGCAGGGTGACTTCCGGGTTTTCTTCCAGTCTTTCTTTCATGGCCGCCATATTTTCCGTGAATGCGCCGCTGTAGCCCTTCCCCTGGAAGAAGGAGAAGCACATGCCGTGGTGCGGTCTGATTTTGCAGGTCATGTCAGTTCTGCTCCTTTTCTGTTTTCTATTTGGCTGCTTCCCGTGGCTGAATGTCTACGCCTGATCCTGCGCCTCAGGATCTGTCCATAATTTTCCCAAGCGGTCCTCGGAGGGTGTTTCCCAGCATGAGCGCTAAGGCGATCTTGACCGCGTCGGGAATGATAAACGGGATCACGCACCAGCCAAGCACTGTCAGAAGGCTGACAGAACCGGTGTCTCTCAGATAGACAAACATGAACCATGCGGTGCCTGCGGCGTAACACGCGAGCAGCCCCAGCACCATGGAGAGTGCCTGTATGGCAAGCACATATTTTACATGGAGCTTTTTGATAAAGACAGCCTCCATCAGCCACATAATCAGGGCTGAGAAGATAAAACCAATGATATATCCCCCGGTGTTTCTAAAAAGAATGCCCAGGCCTCCGGTAAATTCCGCGAACACCGGTACCCCGATAGCGCCCAACAGGACGTAGAGAGTTACGGCGATGGTCCCCCGCTTTCCGCCCAGTATGGATACCGCCAGGAATACGGCGAAGGTCTGAAGGGTAAAGGGAACTACCGTGGGGATGGAGATCCAGGAGCAGATGGCGATCAGTACCGTGAAGACGGCAATATATGCCATGTCGTAGGTTTTTCCCCTTCCTGCGGATTTTTGTTTTGTATGCTGCAGCTGCGCGGTTGTGTTTGTGTCCATGGTCTGTTTCCTCCGTTATCTGGCTTCTTTCGTTTTAACTCTGCTTCGTTGGCATAAGTGAGATACCCCTCAGCAAACTACGGAGTAATCATAGCACAGAGAAAAAAGGATGTCAACCCATTATTGAAATGAGTTGACAATTCTAAAGAGGTCTTTCAATACTCAAAAATAGATGCTTTACAAAATATACTAAAGCATGTTATCATTGTTCCAAACATATCTGGGAGTCTTAAGTTCTGATATCACATCTGTGACGAGTCACCTGTTTCTTGCAAGAATCCCTTATATGAGAAAAATTGAATAAGGGAGGAATGTAAATGGGAAAATCAGAGCTATGTGGGTTAGCATATGGTGTTGCGGAATATGCTGACAGAGAGCCTCAGTTATCAGAAGCAGTGGAAGCGAAAGAAAAGAGCGCATGAAAAAGACGAGGTTAAGGCAGTTATTCGAAGTGGTGCGCTACAGTGGAGAAAAAGAGGAGCTGGAAGAGGAACTTTCAGCGGTTGAAAAGGTGATAAAGATTCAGCGCAGCGTGAAAAATTATGATGTAAAACAGATTTATGAAGCCATGCAGAAAGAGAATGCGGAATGAGGAAAAACCATGGATATGGATAAAAAGAGAAGACTGGAAAAAATACTGCTTCTGGCGGTGAAAATTGCCGTGGGCAGTGCTGCCGCCGTCTATGTGGCCGAGGCACTGCATCTGGAAAATGCAGTTTCGGCAGGTACGGTCACTTTGCTGTCACTGCTTGGAACCAAGCGGGAGACTGTGAGAGTGTCCATTGCGCGTATCGGCGCTTTTCTGTTCACAGTGCTGCTGGCTTATCTGGCCATCCCCAATATAGAGAGCGACTGGATCACCTACTGTGTTATTCTGTTTATCCTTGTTTTTGTGTTGGCGGTTGTGGGCTGGATGCCGACGCTCTCCGTAAACTTCGTTATTATTGCACACTATGTGACGAAGAAGGAGTTCAGCAGAGAATTTTTTTTAAATGAATTTCTTCTGGTGCTGATCGGCGCTGTCATCGCCTGTATTTTGAATCTGTTTCATCTGAACAGGAAGCGAAAAGTGGATATTATGGCAGATATGCGCTATACCGAGGAGAAACTGCAGTATATCCTGCGGGAACTTGCGGGGTATCTTCGGGATGAGCGAATGAGCAGTGAGATCAGTGTCTGGGATGATATCTGTATGCTGGAGAAGAAGTTAAAGGTATTTATGGAGGAGGCCAGAGAATTTCAGAATAATAACTTTGCGGATCATCACAGTTACTATCTGGATTATTTTGAGATGCGGCTGGAGCAGTGCCGTGTATTGGACAATCTGCATTATGAGATGAAAAAGATCCGGACCGTGCCGAAGGAGGCTGAGGTGATTGCGGATTATATGTACCATCTGGCGGATCATGTGACGGAAAAGAATATTCCGAAGGCGCAGAATGACAGGCTGCAGGAGATTTTTGCGGAGATGAAAGAGGAAAATCTGCCTAAAGACCGGGAGGAATTTGAGAATCAGGCGATGTTATACCATATCATGATGGATATAGAGGAATTCCTGAAATACAAGCTGGAATTTATAGAAAATCTGGACGAGCGGCAGCGGAAGGCGTACTGGGATTGAGCGCTGTGGGCCGGATGTCTGGCAGAGATATTATGAATAAGCGGCTGCGAGGCCTGTGGGCAGAAAAAGACTTTTATGGCAGGGAAACCGTGAAAGTGCTTCCGCCCCCGGGGGTATCTGATACCGAAATTTTTCCGTGGTGCGCATGGACGATCTCGCAGGCGATACAGAGTCCCAGACCGAAATGTCCTTTCTCGGTGCGGGACTTTTCTGCGCGGTAAAACCGCTCAAAGATCTGTTCTTTTTCTGCGTCAGGGATACCGGGGCCGTTGTCTTCCACGGAAATCTGTGTACTTTTTCCATTACAGGTAAGAAGCAGGCGCACGCGTCCGCCCACGGGAGTATAACTGACAGCGTTATGCAGCAAAATAGCAAGTACCTGGGTGATGCGCTCCTTGTCGCAGGGGACGGCGGGCAGCGAGGCTTCCGGCAACGAGACGGAGAGGGTGATATTCTTTTTTGCCGCAACGGGTTCAAAGGCCTCGAAGAGGTTGAGCACCAGCGTATCCAGTTCCACCGGTGTTTGCTCTATACTCCAGCTTCCGCTTGCGGCGGTGCTTAAAAGGAGCATATCATCGATCAGTCTGGACATACGCATTCCCTCTGAATGGATGGCTTCCAGAAAGCGGATCCGCTCTTCACCGTCCGCTTTTTCGCTGGCACTGGCGCAGGACAGGATCACTGCCAGAGGGGTGCGCAGTTCATGGGAGGCGGAGGCCACGAACCGGGCCTGTCTTTCCTGATTTTCCTTAAGCGGTTTCAGGATCCGCCTGGTAAAATGCCAGGAAAAAAAAGACAGCAGTACGATGGCAGCGACATCCAGCAAAAGAAAGAGGAAACGCTGTCTGTCGATCTGCGCCTGCAGGGGATCAAGGGGAGACAGGATGATGATCTGCAGGGTGCCGCCGTTTCTTTCGGACACAGCAATGCAGGCGCAGTAGCTTTTTGTTTTGTGCAGTAAAGAAAAGCCGCGAAGAGACATTAGAACAGGGTCCTCGCTGTCCGTGGAAGAGCCTGCCTTCTGGCGGCGGGGCGGCGTATAAAAAAATTCCATATGCGAGGTGTCGGAGTATTCGCTTCCCACGAGGGGGCCGGGGCTGTTCTCGTAAATGCGCCACACATCTTCAAAGAGCTGTTTCTGCTCTTCCGTTTCCCGTTCGTTATATAAAAAGGGTATGCCATTGTCGGTGATATGGATCAGATATCTTCCGTTTTCCTCCATTTTGGTCAGCCATTCGTGAGTGATCACATTTTGGTGCTCCATACCTGCAAGCAACGTACTCATATTGTTCTGAAAGGCGGCAAAGGTGCTGTTTTTCAGGCTCTGTTCCGAGATATAGAGATAGCCGAATGACATGGCAAGAAGAATAACGGCTGTTATGCTTCCGCAGAGGATCGTCAGACGGAGATGTACTTTTTTAAACATGGCAGGGAGTCTCCTCGGTTTATCAGGCATCCGTTTGTGGTATACAGGAAATTGCGGTATGGCAGCGGCAGTAGTGTAACAGCAAAAGTGCGGTAAGGCATCGCCATGCGGAGGTGCTGCTTTCAGGTTTCTATCTGGTAACCGACGCCCCGGATCGTGCGGATCGCTACTTTGCTGCCCACGGCTTTCAGGCGTCTTCGAAGAAAATGGATGTAATTGTCCAGATTCCCCTCCTCCACGTCACTGTCGAGGCCCCACACTTTTGTCAACAGCAGTGTGCGGGATAAGGACTGACCAGGGTTTCGCAGGAATGCTTCTAACAGATCGCCCTCCCGTTTGGAGATGCTGCAGGTGCCGGCCGTACCGGAAAGCGTGTTTTCCTCCGGCCGGTATGTGATATCCCCGAAGGAAATTTTATCCGCTTCTTCCATCTTCCTGGGACGGCGGGCGACACAGCGGATCCTGGCCATCAGCTCTTTGAAGGCAAAGGGTTTTACGAGGTAGTCGTCGGCTCCCAGATCAAGTCCGGTGACCTTGTCATCCAGGGTGCCCAGAGCAGTAATTAAAATAACGGGTGTCTGATTATGTGCCTTTCGCATTTTTTGTAAGAGTTCGGTGCCGCTGATATAGGGCATCATGCGGTCCAACAGGATCAGGTCGTGTATATTCTGTTCGATATAATAGAGCGCTTCCTCTCCATCGGCGCAGGTGTCGATTAAAAAGCCCTCCTGTTCTAACTGGAAAGCCAGGGAAGTTCTCAGTTTTTCGTCGTCTTCAGCCAGTAAGATTCTCATGGGAATTCTCCTTATTACCTTATGTATGGCACTGTGGTATGCGAATGAGCAGATCATGAGGCACGCAGGAAAGCGGCTTGCGGCCTGTTACTCTGTATCATTATTCCTGGGAACAAATTTTACAGAGTATATTATAACAGAAAAATCTCGAAAGATTCTCTAAATTTTCAGCTTGTCGGGAAAAGTTGATGAAATGGACAGGATAAGTCTTCCCTGTCCGGTTTGCCGGGAAATGGGGTTAAGATAAATCATTTAGAGAAAATTTAGAGAAACATTTGTTATGCTATCGTAGACCGGTTGAAGTGGGGGATTTGAAAGAAACGATTTTGAACTAACAGGAGGACGAAAGAAAAATGCGAAACATAACAAAAAAATGGATCATCATAACGGTGGCGGCGGTGACAGCCTTTGGGGTGCTTACTGCCTGCACAAAGACGACAGAGAAAAAGGATGACACGGAGGAAGCGGAGGATGTAGCGCAATCGGAAGATACGGACAGTGAAGGGGCGCAGACAGCGGAGGATACCGACATGCAGGAGGCTGGACCGGAGAGCGGCAGTGAGAACGCAGATTCTGGGGAAGCGACAGAACTGAATGGCCTGATTGCGGAAGTTCCTGAGGACAGTGACGACAGTTTCATCATAGAGAAGCTTGTTGTAGAACAGGAAAACGGCGTCGATATCATGGGAACGGATCCTGACGGGACGAAAATCACGATAGTCTACAGTGATGAGACGAACTTTGTGAAACGGACAGTTCAGGATGGCGGTGACAGTACGGAAGAAAAGGAAGGTTCGGCGGCAGATCTGCAGGAAGGATTTACAGTGGAGGCAAGGGGCAGTTACGGCGGCGATAACGTATTTTTTGCCACGGACGTGAAGATTGTGGAAGTAATTCTGTAAAAAAATGTGTGAAAAACCGAGGTGGTTCTGATAAGAGCACTATTATGGCAGGCCAGACCGGCACTGAAATATTGACAGGGAAACAGGAACCACTGAGAGAATGGAGAAAGTTATGTACAGCAAGAAAAAATGGATATTCATAACGACCGTTATGATAACGATGCTATTGGGGATAACCGGCTGTGGGAAAAGTACAGAAGAAGCAGACCAGGCAGGAAATTCTGCGGTGACGGCGGAAGATCTGCCGACGTCTGAAGAGAGGGACAATGGAGCGGTACCGGAAGCGGAGGATATGCAGGGGAAAAATCCAGAAGGAGGCGATGGTGAACAGGCAGCCTCGCAGGATACGGAACTGTTCTCGGACTTAACAGGGGATGGAGAAAACGTACCGGGTTCAGCGCAGGGAGAAAGTACGTTTCATTATATCAATGAGGACAAGGATCTGTATGGTGATATATGGGAAGTCGGAGAAGGGAAGTTTACGGTGACGGAAATTTATAATGAGAAAATGGAGGACGGTTCCCAGATTATGACGTCACTGGCCGAAGGAGCAGCAGGTGAGGCACCGAAAATCACGGTCACATATGACGAAAATACGAAATTCATCAGGCAGACGATCCGGGACGGCGGTGCAAGCCACGAGGAGAAGGAAGCGTCTGCGGCGGATCTAGAGAAAGGCCTTACAGCCGAGATGAACGGCAGCTACGAGGGCGATGTGTTTCATGCTACGGAAATCCTGATCGTGGAGGTTATTCTGGATTAAAGAGTATCCGTATGCCATTGTGAGAGGAAGCGGATTAAAACAGGTTATGGCAGTTCGCAGTATCACAGGCAGGCGTAAATTTCATAAGCTGACGAGCAGTTGTACAGCAAGCAGTATATATTAATCAGCGCAAAATCAGCGAAAAAACAGAGAGGTGACTATGAACAAATTAAAAAAATGGGCGGCATTACTTTGCTCGGTAATCATAACGGCATCCTTTCTGACGGGCTGCGGCGGCGGGGGAGGTGAAGAAAACGCCCCCGGACCGCAGCCGGAGAAGGAGGAAAAGAATACTGCGGCCGCGCAGGAGGAGGATACGGAGAAAAGCATGGGGCGTTATCTGGAAAAGGAGATGACGCTGCCGGAGGAGATCAGTGAGATGGTGCCGTACCCGATTCCCTATATCAGGAAACTGGAAAACGGCGATCTGATGTTGACGGAAAAAACGGCGGGCAATTATATTTCTTCGGATGACGGCGAAACCTGGAAGTCTGCCGGGAATCCCTGGAAAGAGGTCGGGGATAAGCTCTATGTGACAGATATGGCGGTCTCTCCTGCCGGAGCCGTAGCGATGATCGGTATGCTTTCTGGCGGTGCTGGGGCATCAGAGACCGGCGGGACAACGGAACTGGACTGGCAGTATTACTATTATGACGCGGAAGGCAATGAAATAAAACTGGAACTGCCGGACATCAGTCTCAGAAGCTTTGCCTTCGACAACCAGAACCGGCTGTACGGTTTTGCGGGCGGCGGAGAAGTTTACCGGATCGATCCGGAGGCGGGGACAAAAAAGGAACTGTTCACGGCGGACGGTACAGTGGATTTTGCCTGCTTTACGGACAAATATGTGGTCGGCGTCACAACGAGAAGCGCCGCCGTGGTGTACGATATTGAACAGGATATCATGCTGGACACGGACGAAGTGCTGCAGAGTTTTATCGAAGAGAATCTGGGGCTTTCCATCGGCGGCACTGATGTGGGGCACAGCGTCGTTCTGACGGCGGGAGAGAAAGAAGATATCATTTATTTTGCCTTTGACGGCGGTCTGTACCGGCATGTGGTCGGCGGCACGGCCATCGAGCAGATCATCGACGGGACGACTTCCAGCTTCGGGGATCCCAGTGTGATGCTGATGGATATGGTGATGCTGCCGGACAATGAGTTTGCGGTGCTTTACACCGGTATGAAGCTGTATCGGTATACCTATGATCCCAATGTGCCTACGGTGCCGGATGAACAGATTAAGATATACAGCCTTCTGGAGAATACGACGATCAGGCAGGCTGTCAGCATGTTCCAGAAAGCCCATCAGGACGTGTATATCCGCTATGAGATCGGTATGTCCGGGGACGACAGCGTGACGAGGGAGGATGCGATACGTAACCTCAACACAAAACTGATGTCCGGGGAAGGGCCGGATGTCCTGCTGCTTGACGGGCTGCCCCAGGCATCCTATGAGGAAAAAGGAATTCTGGCGGACTTAAGCGGCATAGCGGAAGGCATGACAGGGGAAGCGGCGCTGTTTCCGAATATTGTGGAAGCCTGCAGAAAAGACGGAAAGCTCTACGCGCTGCCCATCAATATACAGCTTCCGTTGATAGCGGGGCGGCCGGAAGATGTGGAGAGGGTGAAGGATCTGGATTCCCTGGCGGCGACGCTGGAAGAGATCAGAGAGAAAAACCCAGAGGGCAGCCTATTGTATGTACGGACGCCGGAACAGCTCTTATATATCCTGAGCCTGAGCAGTTCGGCGGCATGGACGGATGAAAAAGGAAATATCGACGAAAAAGCGCTGGAGGAGTTCCTGACAGCGGCAAAGCGGATCTGGCAGGCGGAAGTTTCCGGTGTGACGGAGGAAGATCTGGGGGTGAGCGAGAGCGGCTACGGTACGTTGAATGATGAATATAAGCAATATTATGGGAATATTTCCGGCGGCGCGGAACTCGTTATAATGGATATGCAGAAGTTTGCGATGGGAAGAGTCCGCGGTGTGGATTGGGAGTACGATATGCTGACCACCCTGGACGAACAGGAGGAAGATTTTGATTTTGATGTCTGGAACGGACAGGTGGACAACGGTTTTATCACGAATACGCTTGTTGGAATTTCGGCGAATTCCACAGACAATGAACTGGCAGTAGAATTTTACAGATACCTGTTCGGGAAGGAGCTGCAGGATATTGATATGCTCGACGGGATGACAGTGAACATGGCATCCTTTGAGGGATTGAAGAAAAACCCCAGAGAGGGACTGGTGGAAGGGGCAGACGAGAGAGCTGCAGGCTCCATAGGCTCTGGTACGCCGGATGGAAAGTCCTTCAGCATCGAACTGCTGTGGCCCACGGAGGAGGAATTTGAGAGGCTGAAAGAAATCGTGAGTTCCGTCTCCGGCATCAGCACCGGGGATACGGTGATCGAGGATACGGTCTTTGAGGTCGGCGCGAGAGTTCTGGAGGGCGGAACAACGCCCCAGGAAGCGGTGCAGGAGATCGTGAAGAAGTCGGCTATTTATCTGGCAGAGTGACGAGAAGGCACTGGTTCCATGCAGTGACATTCTTTTGCATAGGAAGTTGCTCCGGATTTTTTGAGTTCGCGGAGCGAACTCGCAATGCGAGCGTAGCTCGCTATTTTACAGATAAGAAAGAGCAGCCTGCTGCGAGTGCAGAGGGGCTGCTCTTTCCTGCCATATCGGGAAAAGTTTTCACTAGATGACATGGGGGAATTGCTGCAAAGTATCCGTCTGATTCAGTGTCTGTCGAGGATGGAAGTATCATCGGTATACTGTCCTGTCTGATAATCAAACAGAAGAATTTGATAAGGTTCTTCTAAGGAGATCCATATCTCGAAATCTCTGCTTTCCAAATCTCCGTCGGTGATGATCTGATCGTTAAAGGTCCAGAAAGTTGCATTCTCACCGATGACGGAATGCACACAAAAGCGGATACCTTCCGTGCCGTCTGCCGTTTCGATTCCGCCGGTATAGGACAATGCATCTCTGTTTCTGTCCAGTTCCGGAAAACGGTCATATATTTCGTTTTCCAGTTCTATCATTTTTTCATTATGGTAGTGTTTCCAGTTATACAGCTCTCTTCTGTCATATTCCGGACAGGCAAGATAGGCGGTTTTGCCTTTCATATCGGGAACAGTCAGGTTGAATTCCCCTTTTTCCGCCTGGAAGGGAAGCGTCTCAGCAGCGTATACAAGAATATTTACCTCGTTTTTATCTTCTTCGCTTTGCTGCCATTCCACGCGGGTGACACGGCAGGAAGCTAGATTGACCGTGCCGCTTATCGTGAGGCGGTCCGTTTCCTCGTCGTAGGAAAGTTTTTCTGCGCTTATCTCTATCTCGTGTGTGGACAGGGGTTTGCCGATTACAAAAACTTTCACAAAAATGGACAGTGTAAATAATAAAAGAAGGCTCAGAGCAGCCCCAAGGGCAATTTTCAGCGTCCGGGTACGGCGTCTTATTTTTTTAAATCCGTCGAGGACAATCCGTTCTTTCACTTCCGTTTCGGAGGTCCAATCTTCTTTCATCTCAAGATAAGTTTTATGACATGCCTCGCATTCCGCTAAATGTTCCTGTACCGTATTTGTTCCCGTTTCGCTTAATATTTCGTCGATATAGCCGGGAAGCAGATCTCTGATGATGTCGCAGGGAAAATTGTTATTCATAGGTGTTAAGCTCCTTTCTGAGTTTTTGTTTTGCACGATAGAAAACAGTTCGGCTCCAGTTTTCGCTCTTTCCGTAGATTTCACCTATTTCACGGAAAGAAAGTTCGCCTGTGATCCGGTATAAGACAACGCCTCTTTCCGGCTCGTTCAGGTGGTGGACTGCCCGGTAAAGTTCCAGCCTGCTTTCTTTTTTGAGAACACTGGTTTCTCCGTCCGGCGCGGAACTATCAGGAAAGCAGTCATTCAGTTCCACCGCTTCCATGTGCTTCTTCCTGCGAAGTTCCTGGTATAAAATGTGTTTTGCAATCTGACAGAGCCACACGGATAACTTGCAGGAGCCGTCATAACGCGAAATGGAAGCAGTTGCCCGCAGGAATGTCTCCTGCATGAGCTCCTCGGACCATTCCGCATCGCGTGTGTGGGAATACAGGAAGCGATAAACCAGATTCGCATACTCCTGATAGATGAAACCTATGTCAGTGTCTTTGCAGCGTTTATGCACTTTACCACCTCCTTTCGATCGGGTAGTATTTTTATCAGTACCTGTGCTTTTTTATATTTTTTTGTGGGAAAAACGACAGGTAATCATAACACACTTTGCTGCCACCTATCTCTTATATCACAAAAACGGAGGGTTTGTTACAGGAGAGAGCAAAGTTTTTTGGTAAATGGAACTTTATGCTTGCAGGAACTATCATTCCGTGTTATAGTCATGAAAAGCAGAAATATTTTCATAACTATAGTCGTTCTATCAGACTTCGATTAACGGTGTTTTGCCGTATCATGCCGAAAGGCGTTCTTGAGAATCCTGCTTTGAAATTCACAATCTATCAAATGAAAAAGCAGGAGAAAAGACGCTATGAAAAGCCGTGCAGGATCAGTGAAAGGAAACAGCCCGGCAGGTCAGGTAGTATCGGTGAAAGAAAGCAATTTCGGACCGACAGCATCTGTAAAGCGAAGAGACAGAACTTTGACACTTTCTCCTGCTGGAAAGGAGAAAGAAACATGTCGAATGTAACGAGAAACCACAAGGACAATGTATTTTGTTTGCTGTACAGGGACAGAAAGAATTTACTTTCACTGTACAACGCGATGAATGGTACGTCTTATGAGAAGGAGGAAGAACTGGAAGTCGTAACACTGGATGAGGCGATCTGTATGAAGATAAGGAATGATGCAGCTTTTGTGATCGATTCCAGACTGAATCTGTATGAACAGCAGGCGAGTGTTAATCTGAACATGCCGCTGCGAGACCTGTATTATGTCACGGAAGAACTGAAAAAGATTGCGCCGCCTGGGAGGCTGCATCAACGGACGAGAGTAAGGGTTCCTGCACCGCATTTTGTAACCTTTTATAATGGAACAGAGAAGCAGCCGGAGAGGCAGGTCTATAAGCTTTCTGATGCGTTTAACAGGGAGGAAACAGATCCGGAACTGGAATTGAGGGTGACAGTTATCAATATCAATCCGGGATGTAACAGGGAATTGCTTGATAAATGCGAGAGTCTGAAAGGATATATGGTATTTGTGGAGAAAGTTCGTGCAGGGAGAGATGCAGCTTTGTCTCTGGAGGAGGCGGTGCATCAGGCGGTGGAGGAATGCATTTCCGAAGGCATTCTTGCGGGATTTTTCAGGGAGCACAGAGAGGAGATTTTGGAAATGGGAGTTTATGAGTTTGACCAGGAACTGTATGATAGGGTTCTGCGGGAGGACGGAGAGGCAATCGGTAAAGAGATCGGAAGAGAAGAAAAAGCCCTGGAAGATATAAAAAGCTTGATGGAGACGCTTAAATTGCCGGAAGAACAGGCAATGGATGCATTGAAAGTGCCGGAAGCAGAACGGATAAAATACAGGGAGCGGTTAACAGAGAATTGATTCCCACGGACAATGGGAAAATAGCCATATTTTCAATGGATATTTGAGGAATGCTGCGGGGTATTTCATTGCTCAATCAATATAAGATGCAGACGAAAAAAGGGGCTGGCGTAAAAGCAGAGGAACACTCTGTAGAGCGGCAGTTCTTTTTTATTGTATAGCTTTAGAGATTTTTTAGAGATTCGTCTGCTATGCTATAAGGTAAAGCAGGAGGATAGCGGGAAATGGTTTTTAAGAGGAGAGACGAAAAAAGGGAAACGGTAAGAAATAGAGAAAGAATCATGAGCGGAAAGATAAACGGACATGGAAACATAAACAAAAAAATAACAGCTGCTTTGCTCTGTGTAAGTCTTTTTTTCCTGACAGGCTGTGGAAACGGGCAGGCAGAAGAAGTGCAGAAAGGGACGGAAAGCACAGAAAATTCGGGCGGTATGGGCAGGTATGTGGAAGAGATTCTGGAGCTGCCTGAGGAGATCAACCGCAACGGCGGCTTAAATATGCTTTCCGACGGCTCCATGACGATCATCAGTTTTAACAGCGGGCTGTGGCGTTCTATAAATGGCGGAGTAAGCTGGCAGAAAGAAGAGACGGAGTTTTTTCCGATGATGCAGAATGTTTATGCGCTGTCGGCGGTGATGGCGCCTGATGGAACTGTGGCGGTGACCTGTTCCGGGGAGATGCCGGAGGCGGCAAAACAGGCGCTTGCGGATCCTCTGCCGGAAGACTGGGCAGGAAATTACTGTATTTTCGTGTCACCAGAAGGGGGCGTGAAGGTGGTGGATTTTGGCTTTACGCAGGAGGACGGGAGCTGTCTTGCCACACTGCAGTTTCAGGAGGACGGCAGGCTGTTTGGCGGTGATATGAATGGGAAAATCTATGAGATCGATATAGAACATGAGAGTCTGAAAGAGTTGTTTATGATGGAACGGAAGGTCGGCTCCATCGGTTTTAACGGCAATACGCTGATGGCGGTGGGGATGGACGGCCTGTATCTGTATGATCTGGAAAAAGGAGAACTCCTGCCCCGGGATACGGTGGCGGATCAGTTCATCAAAAACGCACTGACGGAGGAGAGCGTGAGCTATACCGGCGGCGGGTATCCCCTGGTGGTGTTCGGCGGGGAGGATGCGGTGATCTATATTGCCTGCGTGGATGGGCTGTACCGGCATGCTCCAGGAGGAAGCACGGTGGAGCAGGTGATTGACGGTGCATTAAGCAGTCTGGGAGATCATAACACAATCTATCTGGGAAGGGAACTGAGCCGGGATATGGCGGAAGGTTCTGAAAAGGACGGCAGCGGAGAAAAAGACAGCGCAGGAGCGTCAGAGGATGCCGCAGGCAGAGAGTTTCTTGTGCAGTTTGGGAGGATGCTTGCGCGTTATCGATTTGATGCGTCGATGCCTGCCATGCCGGATAAGGAGCTGCGGATCTATTCACTGGAGGATCAGAGCAGTGTTCGCAAAGCGGCGACCATCTGGAAAAAAGAACATACCGACATGTATGTCAGGTATGAGGTCGGCATGGACGGCGAGGACGGTGTGACGAAGGAGGATGCTATCAGAAAGTTAAACACCCGTATTCTGGCGGGTGATGGGCCGGATGTGATCATTCTGGACGGGCTGCCTGTGGATTCCTATATTGAGAAAGGGATGTTAGCGGATATCAGCGGATTACTGGAGAGTACGGACGGGGAGGAGGCGTTGTTTGCGAATCTGGTGGAGAGTTTCAGGGAAGAAAATGGGGCTGTCTACGGGATGCCCCTGTGCATTCAGGTGCCGTTGCTTGCAGGTGACACGAATGTCATAAATAGAATAGAAGATCTGGAGAGCTTTGCGGATGAGATGGAGGCGCTCAGACAGGAGTATCCGGAGGGCTGTCTGCTGGGAATTTGTGATGAGGAGACGATGCTCCGGCTGTTCGGTATGGTGTCATCTCCGGCCTGGACGGATGAGTCCGGAGAGATCGATGGCGCTGCGGTGACGGAATTTTTGACGCAGGTAAAGCGGATCTATGATGCGGAACGAGCCGGGGCATCTGCTGCGGATCTGGAAGTGCTGCAGAGAGAGGATGAGGAGCTGCGGGAGTACGGTATGGACGTCGTGGAAAATAATATACAGATCTGCAACAATGTGTTAAATATCAGGCGGGGCTATGCCAGACTTGCCTGCGGCTATGTGAACGGGATTCAGCTCTGTCTCGATAATGTGACGAGCGTGATCAGGCTGGAGGAGGCTATGCATTATAAGAGTTTTCCGGGACAGGAGAAAAATGTTTTTGTGCCGAAAACCATGGTGGGGCTGAATGTGAGATCCGAACAGAGAGCGGATGCGGAGGCGTTTATTCGCATGATGTTTTCCGGGGAAGCGCAGGAAAATATGTATGACGGATTTCCGGTGAACAGGGAGGCTTTCGCCGGATGGTTCGCCATGCTCCAGGGCGGCGACTCTAACGGGAGCATGCTGTTGCCGAAAAAGGACGGCACGGAGGAGGAACTGGAACTTTTGTGGCCGGATGCAGGGGAAGAACGCGTCTTTACGGAGCTGGTGCAAAACCTTGATACACCCGTGGAAGAGAAAGCGTGGTTGGACAGTCTGGTCTGTGAGCTGGGGACAGAGGTGCTGGAGGAGCAGAGAAGTGTGGAGGATGCCGTGGCGGAGATCGAGAAGAGGGCGGCGATCTATCTGGCGGAGTAAGACTGCGAAGGATGTCAGAACATCGGTGAAGACAGGCGGAATTAAGAATTTGGAAATTCAGACAGACGGGAAGAAAAATGGATAGAGGCAGCGAAGACAGATTTCAAACAGGAAAAGAATTTTTTGAAAGCAGGCAGCAGGATCGGCAGCAGCGGGGAAGGACAGCGGCCCGGCGAAAGCATGCGTGGTTTTTCTTCCTGCTGCCCAGTCTGCTGGGGGTGACGGTATTTGTGCTCATCCCTTTTCTGGATGTGGTGAGGCGTTCCTTTGTGACGGCAGTAACGCAGGAATGGGCGGGCCTGGGCAATTATCGGAATATATTTGGCAATCAGGCTTTTCGTCTCGCCGTACATAATACGCTGCGGTTTACGGTGGTCTGTCTGCCGTTATTGATCGGACTTGGGCTTTTGGCGGCAGTGTGGCTTGCCAGGTTTAAAAAGATTCAGCTCATCAAGTCCTTATTTCTGTTTCCGCTTGCCATGCCGGCGGCTACGGTGGTGTTGATATGGAAGATGCTCTTTTCCAGGCAGGGTTTTTTAAACGGGCTTTTAATTTCGGCAGGGCTTTTGCAGGAGGGAATGCTTTATGATTATATGGGCACAGGAGCGGCCTTCTGGGTGTTAGTGTTCAGTTATGTGTGGAAGAATCTGGGGTACACGATGGTGCTGTGGTTAGCCGGGATCTTTGCGGTGCCTGACAGTATGTGTGAGGCGGCGAGAGTGGACGGGGCGAGCGAAGGGCAGGTGTTCTGGAGGGTGATCTTTCCCAATCTGAAGAGTTCCCTCTATACGATCACAGTGCTTTCTTTTCTGAATTCCTTTAAGGTGTTTCGAGAGGCTTATCTGGTGGCGGGCTCTTATCCCCATGAGGATATGTATCTGCTGCAGCATCTGTTTAACAACTGGTTTGTCAATCTGGAGCTTGACAAGATGGCGGCAGCGGCGGTCTGCGTCGGGGCGGTGCTGTTCTTTATCATCCTGCTGCTGCAGAGGCTCTGGAGGCAGGAGGACGCGTGAGGGGAAATAACCATAAATATACATTTTGCAGGATGGAGGAAGACGGTTATGAAAAAATTTAGGAAAAGGACAGCGTTATTTTGTGCGGGAGTGATGGCGGTAACTTCACTGGCCGGATGCGGCGGAGGTTCTGGGGAAGAAAACAGTATGGAGAAGAATGAGGAAAATGGTGATGTGGAGCTGACGGCTGCGGAAAAGAGCATGGGACGTTATCTGGAAGAGGAAGTCTTGGTGCCGGAGGTGAGCGATCAGCCGGAATATTATGCTGCCCCATGGCTGGGAAAACGGGATGACGGGAAAGTTGTGCTGGCGGATAAAAATCTGGGTATCTATACTTCGGAGGATCATGGGGAAAGCTGGGAGGCGGCGGGCTGTCCCTGGAGTGAATTGTGGGAAAATACTTATATCAGCGATATCGCACTGTCGCCTGACGGAGCGGCGGCTATTGTCGGCGTTCTTTTTGAGGAGGAGAGCGAGGGGGGAGATGAGACGGAAGGATCTTCCGGAAGCGAGGCAGCGCCGGAAAGCGCAGGTGAGAAAGCGGATGGAATAAAGGGTGAAATGGAAGATGTGGAAGGAGAGCCGGAGGAGAGTGCCGGGGCAGAGGAGGGTTCAGGTGGAGAAGCGGATGACGGGGCAGAAGGTTACGGCGTTGAGGTAGAGGAGAGCAGATATTATTATGTGGATCCGGAGGGGACGATCACGGAAATTCCGTTTGAGGGCGGAGCGGATGAGGAGATTACAAAGTTTGCTTTTGACAGGCAGGGCAGACTGTATGGATTTGGATTTGAGAGCAGGGGGTATCTGTTTGATCTGGAAGCGGGGACGGCAAAGAAACTTTTTGAGGGAGAGGGGCTTATCGATTCCGTCTGTTTTACAGAGCAGTATATGGTTGCCTTCACAAGCAGAAATGAGGTCATACTCTTCGACCTGGAGAAAGGGATGCCTGTGGAAGATGACAGGACGTTACAGGATTTTGTGACCGAAAATGTGGGAAGTTCAGGCGGAAGTGTTGAATGGGGGTATGATATCATAGCGACGTCCGGGGAGGAGGGGGATATTCTCTATCTGGCCTTTCAGGGAGGATTGTACCGGCATGTGATCGGCGGGACGGTGATGGAACAGATCATTGACGGCAGTATCACTGCCTTTGGAGATCCCAGCGCAGAGCTTCTTGCCATGGAGATGCTGCCGGATAATGAATTTATCGTACTGTATACCGGCAGGAAGCTGTATAAATATACCTATGATCCGGATGTGCCGTCGGTGCCGGAGCATGAGTTAAAGGTGTACAGTCTTGTGGAAAATGATTCTCTGCGGCAGGCAGTCAGCCTGTTTCAGAAGGAGCATCAGGATGTGTATGTCCGCTATGAGATCGGGATGACCGGAAATGACAGTATCACAAAAGAGGATGCCATACGGAATCTGAACACGAAGATCCTGGCGGGAGAGGGACCGGATATCATGCTGCTTGACGGGCTGTCTCAGGATTCCTATGTGGAAAAAGGGGTGCTTGCGGACGTGAGCGGACTGGTGGAGGAGATGAGCGGGGAAGAGGCGCTGTTTCCGAATATTGTGGAGACCTGCAGAAAGGATGGAAAGCTGTACGCGCTTCCCATCAGGGTACAGGTGCCCATGATGGCAGGCAGAGCGGACTATGTGGAGAAGATAGAGGATCTGGAATCGCTGGCGGATGTGGTGGAAGAAATACGGGAAGAAAAGCCGGAGGGGGCTGTTCTTGGGCTGACCCCTGCGGAGGGGCTTTTGCGCGTGTTGAGCCTGACGTCTAAAGGCGCGTGGGCAGATGAGACAGGAGCGGTGGATGAGAAGGCGCTGACGGAGTTTCTGACGGCGGCGAAGCGTATCTGGCAGGCGGAGATTTCCGGTGTGGATGAAAGACTTCTGGAGCACAGTGCAAACTATGGCGGCGGAATCGCCTGGGAAAAGGGGATGGAGTATGCTGCGGTTTCCGAGCGTGCGGTGAGTATCGGCATGAAGCAACAGCTTCTGGCTGTCGGAAAAGTGTGCCGGGTGGATTTTGATTATGATGTGCTGACAAGCGTGGCCGGACAGGAAGAAGATTTTGGTTTCGATTTCTGGAACGGTCAGGCGGAAAACTGCCTGATTCCGGACGGCATGGCGGGGCTTTTATCAAATTCCGCTGAGGATGAGCTGGCGCTTGCGTTTTACAGATTTCTGTTTGGCAGGAAATTGCAGGACATGGATCTGACAGGAGGGCTGCCTGTCAATATGGCTTCCTTTGATACCTTTGCGGTAAATCCCTATATGGATCCGGATGGGTTTATGGAGGATAATGTGGCGGGCGCCCTAGTGGTGTCTGACGATATGGGAGATACCTACAGTGTGGATCTGATATGGCCCGATGAGGAGGATTTTGGGAAGTTGAAGGATACGGTGAGCGGGCTTCGTGTTGTAAACGCGGGGGATGCAGCCATAGAGGAAGCGGTTTATGAAGTCGGACGGGAAGTGCTTGAGAGCGATAGGACGGTGGAGGAGGCTGTGCGGGAGATCGTGAAGCGGTCGGCTATTTATCTGGCGGAGTAAATGCCATGCCGGATATATTCTGGCTATACGCCCATGCAATGCGAAACTGCACTGCCATAAGTGAAAGATTGACGTTTTTTCACCATCATGGAGGTGATTTGAGAGAAAAATCGCGATTTATGTAAAAACAGGAATAATAAAAATTGCGATTTATGTGAAAATACGAATAATAAAAATCATGATTGGTGTAAAAATGAGTGTATCAAAAACCTTGATTTGTGTTATAATAGTGACAGAAGAAAACAGGAACACATAGAAAGGAACACTCATGCGCAGAAAAGCTTATGATCAGCTCTGTCAATGGAAAGAAAAAAGCAGGGGAGAGAGTGCTCTCTTAATACAGGGAGCCAGACGTGTAGGAAAAAGTTATCTGGCAGAAGAATTTGCAAGGGCAGAATACCGCTCCTATATTTTGATCGATTTTAATAAAGCGGAACAGGAAGTGAGGGATCTGTTCCTCTATGATCTGGGCGATCTGAATACATTCTTTTTAAAACTTACGACGCTGTTTAATACAAAGCTTTACGAGCGGCAGTCTCTGATTATATTTGATGAGGTACAGCTGTTCCCCAGAGCGAGGAGTGCTGTCAAGTATCTTGTGGCTGACGGGCGTTATGATTACATGGAAACAGGTTCTCTTATTTCGATCCGGGAAAATGTAAAGGATATCCTCATTCCCTCGGAGGAAGATCAACTTGATATGCATCCCATGGATTTTGAAGAATTCCTCTGGGCGGTGGGAAATGAAACGCTGATGGATCTGATTCGAACCTGTTTTGAAAGAAGAAAACCTTTGGGGCAGGCGCTGCACCGGAAGGCAATGGATCTGTTTCGCCAGTATCTCATTATAGGAGGCATGCCGCAGGCGGTCAGCGCTTTTGCAGAGAGTCCGGACTTTGAGAGGGTGGACAGGATAAAGCGGCGTATCCTGAAACTGTACCGCGAAGATATTCGTAAACATGCGGGCGGCTATGCGATGAAAGTGGAGGCCATCTATGATGAGATCCCCTCACAGCTGAAAAATCAGAACAGGCATTTTAAGCTTTCTTCCCTGAAGGAGGGCGCTCGGTTCGATGAATATAAGGATGCGCTGTTCTGGCTGTCCGATGCAATGATCGTAAATAATTGTTATAATTCGACAGAACCGAATATCGGTCTCAATCTGAACAGAGACAGAACGCTCTTAAAATGTTATATGGGAGATACGGGATTGCTGGTCAGCCATACTTTTGATGAAAATGGTATTGTCAGTGAGGAGATTTACAAAAAGCTCCTTCTCGGTAAACTGGAAGTAAATATGGGGATGATAATGGAAAATGTGGTGGCGCAGATGCTGACGGCAGCGGGGCACAGATTGTATTTCTATGCCAATTCTTCGAGAGAGGATGCGGCGGCTCGCATGGAAATTGATTTTCTGACTGCTAAAAGCAAAGTCAGTAATCGTCATAATATTTCTCCAATTGAGGTAAAATCCGGCAAAAATTATACATTGACGTCCCTGCGGAAGTTCAGGACCAGATATGCGGAGCAGACCGGCACCTGTTATGTGCTCCATACGGGAGATGTGAAAGAGGAGGAGGGAATTGTTTATCTGCCGCTTTATATGACTTCTTTGCTGTAAAAAAGGTTGTGTTTATCATAGAAACAGTGATGGATAGATCCCCCGGAGACGGGGGATTTTACTTTAGAGAAAATTTAGAGATTAGTCTGTTAAACTAAAAGCATGAAATATGCGGCGATTGTGAGAAAAAATTGGAAAAAGTTTGTGATAAAGCTGATGCTTTACGCGGTGGGAGCGTTGTTCTGTGCACCGGTCCTGTTTTTACTGAGCGGCTCCATCATGAGCCGGTATGAGCTGACGCAGAGTCTGCTGCCATTGATGGCGGATAATGAGGAGCTGATCAGCTGGACACTGTTTCCGGATTACCCGACCTTTGAGCACTACTTCCGGATCCTGTTTCAGACGCCGCAGTTTTTTGTGGTGTTCTGGAATTCCATGAAGATCGTATGCCTGGTTCTGGCGGGACAGCTTTTTGTGGCGGTGCCGGCGGCCTGGGCTTTTGCGGTGCATCCGTTTAAAGGGCGGAAACTTCTGTTTACGCTGTATATTGTGCTGATGTTGATGCCCTTTCAGGTGACGATGCTGTCAAGCTATCTGGTTTTAAATAAGTTAGAGCTGTTAAATACCCATGGCGCGATTATTCTGCCCGCTGTTTTCTCGGCGTTCCCGGTGTTTCTGATCTACAGAGACTTCTGCAATCTGCCGAAGGGCCTGATCGAGGCGGCGCGGATAGACGGGGCCGGGGAGTGGATGATCTTTCGAAAAGTGGGGCTGCCTCTTGCTTCCGGCGGGATATTGTCCGCGGGGGTGCTGGGGTTTCTGGAATACTGGAGCCTGATCGAACAGCCCATGGCTTTTCTGGAAGATCAGATGTTATGGCCGCTGTCGCTTTATCTGCCGGAGATCGGGCCGGAGCAGGCGGGGTATTCCTTTGTGGCGGCGGTGATCACGCTGGTGCCGGCGGTGTTTGTATTTCTGGCGGGACGGGAATATCTGGAGCAGGGGATCACGGCGTCGGCGGTGAAGGGATAGGCAGCAAATGTTATGTATCTGTGGCGGTAAAGGGTGCGTGTTGCGGGGAACAGGATGTACACTGCAGAGGAAAGCAGCAGGCAGGTGCTCCGCATGAGGTGTGATCGATGGAATTTTTAAAAAAACAGAAAAAAATACTGGCGGGTTTTTGTATCTTTCTTGTGTTGATGTATGCCTGCACGCTGATCTCGAAAGCAGTCTACGCCTCGAAGCTCCCCCAGGTGAGTGTGGCGAGACCGGGGCGAATGGCCATCGGTCATCAGGTGGAAGCGGAAGGCATCGTGCATCAGGGCAGAGAGTATGCTGTGAATGCGCTTTCGGGGCTCAGAGTACGGACCGTATATGCCCATGTGGGTGATCGGGTGACGGCGGAGTCTGTTTTATTTGATGTGGATCTGGAAGATCTGGAACAGCAGATAAGGGAAAAGGAGATCGCCATAGAGAAACTGCGTCTTCAGATATCCGATCAGGAGAAAAACCGCGCCCTGCAGCAGGAGAAAGAGGAGATCGACAGGATCAGGGCCGAAGAGGATTATGAGAGGGCTTTGGAGGATGCCCAGGGCGGCGTGGATAAGGCGGAGCGGGAGAGGCAGATCGCGGAGCGGAATCTGAAAGAGCTGAAAAATGATCCTGTGGAGACGACATCGGAGGCGGACCGGAAGGCCGCTCAGGCGAAATATGACGTCTGGATAAAAGAGGCGGAGCGCCTGAAAGCCGCTATGGATCAGGCGAAGGCGGAGTGGGATGCTGCGGCGGCCGGTACTACGGTGTCCCAGAATGAGCCGGGGGCGGCGGCCGCAAAGGAGAAGTATGAGAAGGCGAAGACAGCCTACGAAAACCATATGGAGACGCCTGTTGCGAAACCGGATTACAGTGCGGAGGACGCGTCAAAAGAGGCCTGGGAGAAGGAAAAACGGGCCCTGGAGGATACGGCGAACGCGGCGGCCTGGAATAAGAGCGATGCCGGGGCGGCCAAAGAACAGGAAATCGAGGAGGCGGCCCGCAGGCTGGATGACACGCAGAGAGAGGGAATGGCTGACAGTTCCCTGGAAATAAATCGCCTGGAACTGTCTTTTCTGCAGGCGGAGCTTGCCGCCTGTAAAAGGGTGCTGGAAACCGGGGGGCAGATCTGTCCTGAGGCGGAGGGCATTGTCACCAGAATTCAGGTCAGTCCCGGGGAGAGGGTGCCGGACGGGGCGGCCATCGTCTATGCGGATCTGACCAGTCCCATGCAGTTTACGGTATCTCTGACAAAGGAGCAGAAAAAGTATGTGAATCAGGGGGATATCGCGGAGCTGTCGCTGGGAAACAGAAAGGGAGAGGAGTACGCGGTGGATTACATCGCGGAGAATGAGGCCAACCCGGATGTCTACGAGGCCCGCATTCTGCTGGAGGAGGGCCTGGGTACCATCGGCCAGAGCGGCACCTTCCGGGTGGACGCCCAGTCGGACACCTACCAGTGCTGTATTCCGCTTGCGGCGCTGCATGAGGACGCCAACCACAGGAAGTTTGTCTATATCGTCAGTGAGCGGTCCGGGATCCTGGGGAAGGAGCTGGCGGCGGAGGTGGTGTATGTGAAGGTGCTTGATCAGAATGATTCCTACGCGGCCATCGAGGAAGGCATGATCGACAGCGAGACGGAATTGATCACGGATGCAACGGAGACCATTGAGGACAGGACGGTGGTGCGGTATAAGGAGTGAGATACCCTCGCGGTGGTCGCCAATAGATATCCAAGGCGAACAAGTTCGCCTGCAAATACGGCTGCCTTGGCTAATGCCAGGCTTGCCTGGCATTTTGCCCGCGGAAATAAATGACAAACGGCTATATGTTTCGGGTGTCAGAGGAAGTCCATGTTGAGAAAGCGGTCTCTCAGAATCGTCTCAACAATGCCTGTAGCAGAGATATCCGCCGCTGTCAGGAAAGTTCTGTCAGTGTATTGCGACAGGGTCTTTGCGGTGACGTCGCCGATACAGACAATGCGGATTCCCTCCGGGATCCGGCCATAGCGTTCGAGAAACAGCGCCACGCCGCTTGAGCTGGAAAAGGTGAGATAATCCATATTCGGCAGCGGTTGTGCAAAAGATTCGCAGGTTATGTCGTAGATCGGGACGTCCTCTACCATAAGGCCCGCTTTCCGAAGCAGGTCGGGCAGGGTGGAGGAAGCGATGGCGGAGCGGAGTAAGAGGATCCGCTCATCCGGTTTTGCGGCTGCCGTCAGTTCTGCAGCCAGCGCTTCACTGGTAAAGCGCTTTGGGCATAGAGAGGCCCGAAAGCCGCGTCTGGCCAGCGCCTCACCGGTTGCCTGACCGATGACTGCAAATTTATGTTTTGACAGGGAAAGCCTGTCTGTTTCTTTTTGTGCTGCCTGCCGGAAGAAGGTGTCGACACCGTTTGCGCTGGTAAATACGATCCATTGCGGATCTTTCTCCAGAGCCCTGAGCGCAGGTTCCGGGGGAAGTGCTTTGATATCGGAACGCAGTATCCAAAGCCCTCGGGCGCCAAGGGTCTGCAGAGCTTTTAACTGCTTTGCGGCGACGGCCTCTGTGCCGGTGATACCGATGCAGAGCCCTTCCAGCTTTCCTGAGGCGGTTGAAAGATCGCCGGTGGTTTCGTAATATGTATGCTCCATATGACTGCCTGAACCCTCTGAAGTGGCGTGCGGATCATAGAGGCCATCCTGATGTATGTGGTCTGTACGGTCATTCAGTTCTTCTGTGGCGGCAAAGAGGTCGTCAGAGCTGGTCTGATGCATATGGCCTGTATGGCCATTCAGCTCTTCCGTGGCATCAAACGGGTCACCAGAGCCGGTTTGACCTATGTGCGGATGATCCCTCAATCTTTCCATGTGGACGGATAAGTCCAGTCCGGCCACATCGCCCACAAGAATCACAGCCGGTGCGGTGACGCCGGCATTTTCTGCCGCTTCCGCCAGCCCGGCGAGGGGCGCGCGGACAAAGGCGGAATGAGGGGCATTGCCGCCGGAAATCACAGCCCCGGGCGTATTGCGGTCCTTTCCGGCGGCCATCAGCCGGGCGGTGATCAATGGTAACTGTTTTAACCCCATCAGGAAGACCAGGGTGCCGGACAGCTTTGCGAGGGTGTCAAAGTCTTCGGGCAGGCCGTCCGGTGTGTCGGCCGTGTGGGCTGTGACGATATGAAGGCTCCTGCTGATCCCCCGATGGGTGACAGGAATACCGGCCTCCGCCGGGATCCCGATGGCGGAAGGGATGCCCGGCACTTCCATACAGGGAATACCGGCCGCCTTTAGCGAGAGCATTTCCTCGCCGCCCCGGCCAAAGAGATAGGGATCGCCGCCTTTTAAGCGCACCACCTGCAGACCGGCCTGTGCCAGCTCGATCAGTTTCTGTTCGATTTCGGACTGGGAAGCGGCGTGGGAGCCGCTTCGCTTGCCCATATAGATCCGCAGGGCGGATTCCGGCGCGGCGTGAAGCAGGGCATCGTCGATCAGATCGTCGTATACCACAGCCTGACAGCGCTTAAGTAGCCGCAGTCCCCGCAGGGTGATCAGATCCGCCCTGCCGCAGCCGGCCCCCACTAAGGCTACGCTGCCCACAGGTGGGGAGATGATTTTTTCCAGTGTTTCATCGGTTGGCGGAGAATCGCTCTTTACCGCACGGGAAAGTTCGTCGTTGATCCGGGACTGCGTGGCAGAGTTCGCCGCAAACGGATCGGTTTGCCCTATGCAGGCATCGAAAAGCCTGCGAAGGAACGCGGCGCGTCTTTCAGGTTCCGGGATGGAAGCTTTTATGGCCTGGCGTTTGGATCGTAGCCAGACGAGAAGTTCCTCCAGATTCTCCGGGAGGAGTTCCGTCAGCCGTTCTTTGAAATAGACCGCCGCAGTGGGGCTTGCCCCGCCGGTGGATATGCCCGCGGAAAATTCTCCCCTCTGAACCAGAGCGGGAAACACAAAACTGCAGAGCGCCGGATCATCCGCCACATTCACCGGGATGTGGCGTTTTTTACAGAGCATGGAAATAGAACGGTTTACTTTCCTGTCGTTTGTGGCAGCGATGACAAGGACGGGACGGGGACGCAGATCGGAAGGCCGAAAGGTGCGTCTGTGCAGTTTTACACCGGGAAAGGCGGCAAGCTCCGGCAGAATATCCGGCGCCACAACTGTGGGCGATACGCCGTAAGGCGTCAGTTTTTGCAGCTTACGCAGGGCCACGCTTCCGCCACCTGCGATCAGGACGGTTTTATCTTTCAGATCAACGAACATGGGAAAAAGGGGCATCGTTATCTCTCCTTTGGGGTGCAGTAGTACTGGGGGCCATGGGGGGTGTCCGCGCGGTGTAAACCGACGTCAAAGACCTGTTCCAGAATACCGCTTCGGTAAACGGCGTCCGGCGTATCAAAGCTTAACAGGCGGCCTTCTTTTAACACTGCGATGCGGTCCGCCTCCCGCAGCGCCAGGGGGATATCATGCAGCACCAGCACCACAGCCTTTCCACTTTCGGCCAGAGCGTGGGCGGTCTGCATCATGCGAAGCTGGTGGTTGATATCCAGCCAGGCGGCAGGCTCATCCATGAAAAGGGTGAGGGTATCCTGGGCTAACGCCATTGCCAGATAGACGCCCTGCCGTTCACCGCCGCTCAAGTGGCTGACATTGGCTGTCTCGTGCCGCAGGGTGTCCGTGGCTTCCATGGCATGTCTGGCCATGGCATAGTCTTTTCTGTCGTAGTGTCTGGGATAAGTGAGCCAGGGAAAGCGCCCATGCAGCACCATGGGCAGCGCCTGGATCGATGGCGTATTTCGGCTCTGGGTTAAAAATGCTGCTTTCCGGGCGATCTGCCTGCGCTTCAGATGTCTGATGTCCACATCGTCGTACAGTACTTCCCCGCTCAGGAGGGGGAGAAGTCCCAACGCCGCCTTTAACAGGGTGGATTTCCCGCTGCCGTTGGGACCTGACAGAACTGTCACTTTTCCCGGCGCAAATTCCAGAGTAACGCCCTGTATCACAGGCCTTTTTCCGTACCCGGCAGTGAGATCTTTCAGTCGGACCATGTGCGGCCTCCTCTCTGTCTGAAGAGCAGCCACAGGAAAAAGGGCGCTCCCGCAAACGCTAAAACAATGCCCACAGGCAGTTCAAAAGGGGCAAACAGTACTCTGGACAACAGATCGCACAGCGTGACGAAGCAGGCGCCCCCCAACGCACAGGAGAGCAGTAACGGAAGGCTTTCTTCGCCGAACAGGCGGCGCATGGTGTGGGGGACGATCAGCCCCACGAAGCCGATCAGCCCACAAAAGCTGACCGCGGCCCCGGCCAGTGCCGCAGATAAAACTAACAGGATCAGGCGAACGGCGCCCACAGAGAGCCCGAGACTGCGGGCCGTATCTTTGCCAAGCCTTAAGATATCCATCTGTCCGGAGAGGGACAGCACAAGCAGAAGGCAGGGCAGGATAAGCAGGACGGCGGGGGCAAGCCCTGTCATGGTAACCCCGGAAAAGCCGCCGATGCGAAAGTCCGAGATACCGTTTAAAGCCTCGGGTACCAGGGTGATGACCGCATCGATGCCGGCGCTGAACAGAGCCGAGACAGCGATCCCCGCCAGCACTACGGTCATGCGGGAGGCGCCGGTACGCCTTGACAGACCGTTTATCAGTAATACCCCGGTCAGAGCGCCGCCAAAGGCCGCCACCGGGGCATAAGACTGTGCTGTGGGCGCAATGGCGCAGAGAAGCGCTACAGCAAAGCCCGCACCGGAGTTGACGCCGATCACATTGGGGGAGGCGAGAGGGTTTTCCAGAACAGTCTGGATCACCGCGCCGGCCACCGCCAGAGCCAGTCCCGCCGACATGGCCGCGCAGGTGCGGGGCAGTCTGCTGTAGAGCACGATATGGGAGGCGGTGGAGACGGTGTCCTTTCCGGTCAATGTGTCAAGAACCTGGGAGAAAGACAGCTGCACCGAGCCGTTCCAGAGGCTGAGCACCGCCGCCGCCAGAGTCAGGGCGACAAGGAATGCCCAGAGTATGCCCTTACGGGGCCGGATAGAGAATATCTGCAAGCTGTTCATAGGCTTCTCCCCATCGGTCATTTGGAATCAGGTTATAGAGGTTTGGATCCATCACATAATAGCGCCCCTCCTGTACGGCTGTCAGAGTGGACCAGGCCGGATTGGAAAGGAGCGTGCTCGCTAAAACTTCTTCGGCATCCGCCGGATCCGCGCTCTGCAGCACGACGAAAATATAGTCCGGATCATGGAGCAGGATCGCCTCCAGACTGAGCTGTTCTATAAGGTCATTCTGATCTGCGATGTTGTCGCAGTCCAGGGCGGCCAGCATCTCGCCCAGTACAGTTTTATTACTGTTTTTCACCTTGCAGCTGCTGCCGGTTGCCCGGATATACAAAACCTCCGGGCGGGAACCGTCCGCCCGGGCAAGAGCTTTATCGATCTTAGACTGGACGGCAGTGCCGTAAGCTTCATAGGATTCAGGATGTCCCGTGATCTCCGTGCAGATTTTTAGCATCCGCAGATAATCTTCAAAGGTCTCCACGGAGAAGTAGGCGGCGGTGATGCCCGCCTCTTCAAAAGTGGACTGGAAGGAGGTATTCCGGTCTGTGTTGCAGCTGGCCAGAACGAGATCCGGCTCACAGGCAATCAGCTGTTCTAAACTGATTTCCTTTGTGGCGCCGAGATTTACGACGTCATCCCGCAGCGGAAGATCAAAGTAGGTCCAGGTGGCGTTGGTTGTGGCAACGATTTCGTCCGCGCCGCCGGCAAGACACCAGATGTCCGCAAAGCTTGCGATCAGGCAGGCCACTCGTTCCGGGCGTTCTACAGTGACCTGACGGCCAAGGTCGTCGGTGAAGGTGACGGGTTTCGGCTCCACTGATTCCGGTAAAATGCCGGAGGTTCCGGAGCCGCCGCCTTCCGTCACAGTACTGTCAGGTTCTGAACCTGCGGCTCCTGTCACAGCTTGTGCGGTCTTAGAATCGACGGGTTCTGCTGACACCCCGGTATCAGCGGCTTCGATTCCGCTCTCCGAAGATCTGGAATCAGCAGTTTCCAGCGCAGGAACATCGCTGCCGCAACCGCTCAGAGATAAAAGGCAGCAGGCTGATATCAGACAAAATATTTTTCTCACAGGGTTCTCCTTTCAAACATGTATTTCCAGGTGATTGCGAAACGTCATCTACTGTGTATATTCTGCACAATCGGATTGTTTGTCGTATCGTTTCGCAATTACCCGTTCCACTTCACAAAAAAACCGGCCGCCACGGACAAAAGGGCATACGATTCCCTTTTCTGTAACAGAAAAGAAATCGTTTTAAAGCCTTTCATCGTCTGGTGCGATCCGGCAGATTTCGTTTTCAGGTATTATATCAATAGGAATTTTCTCTGTCAAGGCTGGCAGCAGTTTGAGTTTCCCCATTTTTCCCGCATAAATAAAAATGCAAAAACACTGAATCTTTGTTATAATTGAATCACCACAAAACAACAAACAAAGGAGTGTTTTTGCATGATTAATTATAACAGATTAGGGTATGAAATTAAAAGGGATTTGACAAACTTTTGTGTAAAAATTTCACAAGGGTTAAAACGCCCACAGCAGAAATTCATCCACCAGATGCTCTATGGCATCCTTGCGGGGAACAAACTGCATCTAAGTGAGATATCCCGTTCCCGGGAGTTTGACACTTCCTTTTAACACCTTATCACAAAAATCCTCTATTTAAGCCAGTTACGGCTTATTTTTTTGTCAAATTTTTGAAAATAATGCGTGCGCTTTTGTAAGCTTTATGGTATAATAAGGTTATATGGCAAAAGGAGGCACTACGCATGTATATCTCACTTACCGGAAATTCAGACAACAAAGACGTCTATATCAAACGCTCCTACCGTAAGAGCAATGGAAAGACCGCTACCCAGATCCATAGAAAACTCGGAAAACTGAATGAGCTCCTGGAACAGTTTTCCGGAGACTATGATGCTATGATGGCCTGGGCAAAAGCAGAGGCTCAAAAAGACACCATGGAATATAACGCCAAAACAGGCAGTGTTACCGTTTCTTTATCAAAAAGTGCTCATATTCCCAAAAATGAAGAGCGCTGTTTTCAGGCCGGATACCTGTTCCTTCAGAAACTGTGTACGGAATTAAAAATGGATTCCATTTCCCAAAAGATTTCCAGACGCCATAAATATACTTATGATCTCAGTGCGGTCCTTACTGGCCAGATCTTTTCAAGGATCCTGGCACCCTCCAGTAAACTGGGCAGCTACTCTTACTGCCAGACGCTCCTTGAACCGCCTAAGTATGAACTGCACGATATCTACCGCGCACTTTCCGTTATGGCTGAAGAATCTGACTTTATCCAGGAAGAATTATACCGTAATTCAAACTTCGTACATCCCAGAAACAAAAAGATCCTTTACTACGACTGCACGAACTATTACTTTGAGATCGAACAGGATGATGATCTCAGAAAGTATGGCAAAAGCAAGGAAAACAGGCCAAACCCCATCGTCACAATGGGATTGTTTATGGATGCTGACGGGATCCCCCTCGCTTTTGATGTGTTCCCTGGAAACCAGAATGAACAGACGAGCTTAAAACCTTTGGAAACAAAGGTCATACGTGACTTTGCATGCAGCGGGTTCATCTTCTGTTCGGATGCCGGACTCGGCAGTAAGGCAAACCGGAGGTTTAACAGTTTTGGAAACCGTTCCTATGTCATCACACAATCCCTGAAGAAGATGCGGGTGGAAGACAGACAGACTGCCTTAAATCCAAAACAGTTCCGCCGCCCTGGTTCCAATAAGTTCATCGATCTGTCCACCCTCGATGAATCTGATCCGGATGTTTATGAAACGATCTTTTACAAGGAAGTGCCTGTCGTAAATGGAAACATGGATGAGACCGTCATTGTGACCTATTCCCCAAAATACAAGGCATACCAGAAAAGGATCCGCGGACAACAGATATCCCGTGCCGTAAAAATGATGGAACAGCCGGGCAGGAAAAGACGCGGCAAAAACCAGAATGACCCGGCACGTTTTATCAAATCTACTGCCATAACAGAAGATGGTGAAGTTGCAAACAGGAACGTATATGGCCTGGATCCGGACCGCATATCGGAAGAAGAAAAGTATGACGGGTTTTATGCGGTCATAACAAACCTCGAAGGAGATGTCAGGGAGATCTTGAAGATCAACAGGCAGCGCTGGGAGATTGAGGAAAACTTCCGCATCATGAAAACGGATCTTGAGGCACGCCCTGTCTATGTCAGGCGGGAGGACCGCATCAGGGCACATTTCCTTACCTGCTGCATCAGCCTGCTCGTGTACCGTCTGCTTGAGAAAAAAATGGGAAACAGATATACCTGCAACGAGATCTTGAGCACCCTTCGTTCCATGCAGGTAACACTTTTGTCAAAGGAGAGCGGCTATGTCCCTTCTTACAAGAGGACAGACCTGACAGATGATCTGCACAAGGCATTTGGCTTTCATACGGATTATGAATTTATCTCAAGATCAGCCATGAGGAGCATCATAAAAAGTACCAAAATGGAAGAAGTAAAAAAATAGCACAAACCGTTTCTAAAGAGAAAATGGCTGCAGCCCGCATTATTACTGGGTTTGCAGCCATTTTTTGCTTTCACAAGTGTCAAACTTGGGATTATAACAGATTAGGGTATGAAATTAAAAGGGATTTGACAAACTTTTGTGTAAAAATTTCACAAGGGTTAAAACGCCCACAGCAGAAATTCATCCACCAGATGCTCTATGGCATCCTTGCGGGGAACAAACTGCATCTAAGTGAGATATCCCGTTCCCTCAAGGAACATATTTCGTTGAAAAAGACGATCGAACGCCTTTCAAGAAACCTGAACGCTTTTGACAGAAAACAGGATATCATGCGGAATTACCTCTCCCTGATAAAACAGCATGTAAAAGAAGACTATGCTGTTATTGTCATTGATAATTCTGACATTGCAAAGCCGGCGGGCAGAAAACTCGAAGCACTTTCAGAGATACGCGACGGGAGTACCGGTGAGATCACGCAGGGTTATCTGGCCATTGAAGCTGCGGTACTGTCTGAAACCGGAAAGATGCCGCTGCCGGTATATGAGAAAGTGTTTTCAGCCGCGGAAAGTGGATTTATAAGCGAGACTTATGAAAACCTGTGCTGCCTCAGAGCCCTTTCTGAAAACTTTACACCGAAATGTGTCCGTACCCTCGACAGGGGTTTTGATGCCAATGATTATTACCGTTATTTCCTAAAACATGATGAGCGCTTTGTCATCCGCGCAAAGAAGAACAGGAATGTCATTTATAACGGAAAGACCTGCAACATCATGGATGCAGCGGCAAAATATAAAGGAAGTTACTGCATGAATTTTAGGAATAAGAGCGGCAAAACAGTTGACTGTAAAATGAGCTGTATCCCCGTAAGATTGTGCGGATTTCCCACAAAGGAGATGACGCTTGTGGCTGTATATGGCTTTGGTGCGGAGCCCATGCTGCTGCTCCCAAACCTTAAAATGCAGGAAAAGAAACGTCTATGCCACATCGTGACAAAAGTGTACCTGATGAGATGGCGTATAGAAGAATATTTTAAATTTAAGAAACAGCAGTTTGAACTGGAAGACCTGCGGGTAATGTCGCTGCAGTCCATCCGCAACCTGAATCTGCTCGCCACCCTTGCAACAGGATATATCGGTCTGACACCGACGGTCCACAGTGAGAGCATCTTTCTAAAAGAATTAAAGGAATGTGCCAGACGTATTTATGAGATCCCCAAATTCATATTTTATGCGTTAGGCTATGCACTGGAGAGAGTCCTGTCCATGAGCCGGAAAGGAATAAATAATTTCTTTCCGAAAAGAGTAAAATCACAACAGCTAAATCTATTTGAATACTTTAAAATAGGAGATTCTGGAGCAATTGTATTTTGAAAATGGGGAAACTCAAATATGCAAGGTTTTCCGCTTGTTTTTTTGGCGTATTTTGATATACTTATGTTGCTGACATAGCGAGAGTATATCGCGAAGCGTATCATACTTAGAGAATATGACATAATGAATATTATTAAAAAAGGATGAGCTTACCCATTTAGCGAGTGGCGAATGCCTATCATGAATCGCAGATATATGATACAATATATATCAATAAAAAGAAACGGAGACAAAACCAATGTCCAATAAAGGAAACAGAGACAGAGAAAAATTCTGGGAGACTTTTATTCTGCTTCGTGAGAATCCCATTATCCAGGAATTAAAGAAATATCCGAACCATAATATTTCTAATCTGTATGACCACAGTTCCAGGGTGGCTCTGTGTGCGTATGACATGTCCCGCAGGCTGCATATTAAGGTGGACGGAACGAGCCTGGCAAAGGGCGCCATGCTGCATGACTTTTATCTGTATCAGGCGCGGGGCAATAAGAAGATCGGGACAAAAGAGCACTGGTTCGGCCATCCGGTTACGGCGCTTAAGAATGCGGAAAAGGAGTTTTCGCTGACAGAGCTGGAAAAAAACATTATTACAAGCCATATGTGGCCGTTAACATTTCTGCATGTACCGAGATCCAGAGAAGCTGTTTTAGTCAGTCTGGCGGACAAAGCCTGCGCTTTCGGAGAGATGATCCTTAAGAGAAACTATATGAGAAATGCAGAACGGTACGAAAGAGAAAAAAGAAAATATACAAAAAGAAAATACACTCAGATAAATTAAAAATTAAGTTGACTAAGCAAAAAAATTAAGTATAATGCAACCAGATGTTGAGCAGAGATGGATTTGAGGCGTTTTCCAGGGGAGCTGTCTGTTGCGCATGGGCAGTTAACATAATAGGAAGAGAGAGCGATTTAAAGGAAAAACAGTATAAAGGAAGAACAGTATAAAAGGAGAACAGGATATGGCAATTTGCTTTCATGAGGAAAAAAGGATATTTCAGCTGGATACGAAAAACAGTACTTATTTGATCGGCCTGACGCCGGAGGGATACCTGGGACATATTTATTACGGCAGAAAATTACATAAAGAAGTAAATGCCTGTCTGCTGCGGACGGCGGAAGCGCCTTTTACTCCTTCCGTGAATAAAAGAGAAAAGGTTTCCTTTATGGACAGTTTTCCGATGGAGTACCCTGTGGGGGGCATTGGAGATTACAGAGAGAGCTGTCTGAATGTCAGGAATGAATTAGGGCAGATGGGATGTGAGCTTCTCTATCAGTCCTTTGAAGTATATCAGGGGAAAAAGAGACTTGAGGGACTTCCGGCTTCTTTTGGCAGTGAAGGGGAAGTAGAAACGCTGGAGATTACGCTGGCGGATGGGATTCTGGGATTGGAGGCGGTACTTTCTTACTCTGTTTTCGAGAAAGAAGATATCATAGCGCGAAGCGTTCGAGTGAGCAATAAAGGCAGCGAATCGCTGCAGTTAGAAAAAGTATACAGCGCCTGTCTGGATATGGACAATGAAGACTTTGAGATGATCAGTCTGTGCGGTTCCTGGGCCAGAGAACGGCATATTCAGAGAGAGCCTCTCCACTATGGGAAACAGTCCGTCGGTTCTGTGCGGGGGGAGTCGAGCCATCAGGAGCACCCCTTTATAGCGCTTGTCACGCCGGGTACTACCGGACAGCAGGGAGAGGTTTATGCGATGCATTTTGTTTATTCCGGTAATTTTCTGGCTCAGGCGGAGATAAACCAGTTCGACAGTGTGAGAATGGTGATGGGTATCCACGGAGAGCAGTTTACCTGGAATCTTTCTTCCGGGGAAAGCTTTCAGGCGCCGGAAGTGATCTGCACATATTCGGGAGAGGGGCTTTCGAAGATGAGCCGCTGTTTCCATGATTTTTACCGAAATCACATGATCCGCAGCGTCTACAATCATAAAAAACGTCCTGTTCTGATCAACAACTGGGAGGCGACCTATTTCGCCTTTGATGATGAAAAGCTGTTGGAAATTGCCAGAGAAGCAAAAAACTGCGGCATTGAGATGCTGGTTATGGACGACGGGTGGTTTGGAAAGCGCAATTTCGACGATAATTCTCTGGGGGACTGGATCGTCAATGAAGAGAAGATAAAAGGCGGCCTGAAAAAGCTGGTGGATCAGGTGAATGAAATCGGTCTGGAATTCGGTATCTGGTTTGAACCGGAGATGATCTCACCGGATTCCGAGCTTTACAGAGCCCATCCGGACTGGGCGCTTCAGATCGACAGGCGAGAAGTCTCCATGTGCAGAAATCAGTATGTGTTGGATCTGTCCAGACCGGAGGTGGTGGATTATGTATCTGAGGCGGTGGCGGAGATTCTCCGCAGTGCCAATATCCGTTATGTGAAATGGGATATGAACAGACAGCTCACGGACCTGGGCAGTGTCTGGCTGGACAGGGAGCACCACAAAGAACTGTTTCACCGGTATGTGCTGGGCGTTTATGAGCTGCAGGAGCGTCTTGTGACGGAATTCCCGGAGCTGCTTTTGGAGAACTGTTCCGGCGGCGGCGCCAGATTCGATCCGGGCATGTTGTATTACAGTCCGCAGATCTGGTGTTCCGATGATACGGACGCTGTTGAACGGCTTTCCATTCAGGAGGGTACGGCGCTTGTCTATCCGCTTTCATCCATGGGCGCTCATATCAGTGACTGCCCGAATCATATCACAGGGCGTATCACACCCTTTGAGACAAGAAGTCATGTGGCGTTAGCGGGAAGTTTTGGCTATGAGCTGGATATTACAAAGATACCGGAAGCCGAAAGACAGATGATAAGCGGGCAGGTGGCCATGTACCACGCTTACAACGATCTTGTGCGGGAGGGGGACTATTACCGCATCGCTTCTTACCAGGAGAATCACAGGTTTGACGCCTGGGCAGTGGCTTCCAAAGATAAAGGGGAAGTGTTGGTGACCTATGTGCAGGTACTGGCTGAGCCGAATAAGCGCAGCAGAAAGATCCGTCTGCAGGGCTTTGATGAAGATGCCCTGTACCGCCTGGAAGGAACGGAGCAGGTATACTCCGGCGAGATGTTACTGTACGGCGGTTTCCTGGTGGAGCCCATGAAAGGGGATTTTGTAAGCAGGCTGTATCACTTTGTGAGAATGTAATGTGTCTGTCGGACAGGGCAGGCAGGGACATATTTTGGACTTTGTCGGCGGAGAAATAGGAAGCTGTCAGAAGAATATCACAGTTCAGTCCTGACTGTACCCGTCTGCAGCAGGTTTGAGCAATTATACAGGAAACAGAACCGGAATGGAGAAATTATGGCAAAAGTAAGGTTGGCGGATATTGCGGAGCGTGTCGGTGTCAGTACGGTGACGGTGCATAATGCTCTGTCGGGACAAAAGGGTGTCAGTGATGAACTCAGGCAGCAGATCGTCAGGCTGGCGGATGAGATGGGATATCGGCAGAACACAGCGGCGGCAAAGAGAGAAAAAGGACGTGGTCTGAGAAATATAGGTATTATTATTTCGGAAAAATATCTGGCGGAATATACGACATTTTACTGGAAGATGTATCAGGAGATGGCACTGATTGCGGCGGATAAAAACTGTATGACTTCTGTGGAGATTTTGAAACACGAGACGGAGACGGATCGCATTCTGCCTAGAATTGTGGCAGAAGATTCTGTGGAAGGGCTGATTATCATGGGAAAGATCAGTAAAGGGTATATTCGTTTTCTGCGAAAAGAAACGAATATGCCGGTGATTTTTCTGGATTTTTATGACAAGGAACTGTTGGCGGATTCTGTGATAGGCGACAATTTTTATGGCATGTATCTGATGACGGAGTATTTGTTTGAGCACGGATTTCACAGAATGGCATATGTGGGTTCGATCCAGGCTACCAGCAGTATTATGGGCCGATACTGCGGTTTTCAGAAAGCCCTCTGGGAACATGGCGAAGAACTGCTGGAAGAATGGCTGATCGAGGATAGAAATGAAGTAGGCGATATCCGGTTTGAACTGCCAGAGAAGCTGCCGGAAGCTTTTGTGTGCAACTGTGATCTGGTGGCTGGGAAGCTGATTCTTATGTTGGAGGAGCGGGGATTGCGGGTGCCGGAAGATATCTCTGTGGTGGGATTTGATAATTATCTGTATCCCGGATTTCCTGACAAACATATTACTTCCTATGAGGTAAATACAAAAGTGATGGTCCGGGTTGCGCTGGAAAAGGTTTTGAAGAGACTGCGAAACCCGGAATCGGGAAGAGGACTTGATATTATTTCCGGGCATATTGTGGAGAAGGAAAGTGTGAGAAAGGCGATAAATGCCTGAACATGCCGAAAATACATGGAGTAAAAAGAGAAGACCATAAATAAATATTGAGTGAATAAAGCAGAGCAGGTGCGGCACCTGGGCTCTGTTTTTTTTTACGCACAGAGACGCATAATGCGTTCGGAGTACGTATGGAAATTAGCAGCTTTGATGCACGCACCCCGCGCGGCGCGCAGGGGAGGATGGTTCTTCCCTGCTCAATTGCGCAGGCACGCACAAGGAAATTTGCTGCCGGGGCAGTACGTGGGCCGCGAGAAACATCCAACCAATTGATTTAACTTAAAATTTAATCCACTAAAATCCCTGTATTTATATGTAGAAAGAAATGCTGGAATAACTATTTGTGAAAATTGCATAAAACTGAAGATTAAATATTTTACAAAAGTAACATAAATCATTTTTAAGTAAAAAGTACTTGAAAATTGATTAAATAGTTCTAGAATTAAATTAACTTAATATTAAAAATAAAATTAAGAAGAAGGAAATCACTATGAAAGTGAAAAAAGTTTTAAGTCTCGGACTTGCAGCAGTGATGACGGTATCTATGCTTGTTGCCTGCGGGAAGGCGGAGGAGACAGACGGGGGTAGCCGGCTCTGTGGATATTCCGACCATTGATCAGATCAAGGTAGGAGAGGATTATCAGGATCTCACTGCATCCATCAAAGTACTGACAAACAGGACAGACATTGTGGATACCGTATATAAAGGCTATGCGGAAGATTTTATGAAAGTATATCCAAACATCACAGTAACTTACGAGGGTATTACAGATTATGAAGAATCCCTGAACCTTCGTCTGACAAACGGTGACTGGGGTGATCTTTGCTTTATTCCTACAAGTGTGAATAAAAATGAGCTTTCTTCTTATTTTACAGCGCTTGGTGCTTATGACACCCTGGCATCCCATCTACAATTTCTGTACGGAGAAAACCTATGATGGTACGGTATACGGAATTGCCAACGGCGGTACGACAGGCGGCATTCTTTACAACAAAAAAGTCTTGGCAGATGCCGGGATCACGGAACTTCCCGCCACACCGGATGAGTTCCTCGACTGTCTGCAGCAGATCAAGGACAATACGGATGTGGAAGCGCCGCTGTACACAAACTTTTCCGCAGGATGGCCCATGGGCGCCTGGGATGCTTACATCGGCATTGCGGCTACTGGCAATCCGGATTTCATGAACAACGACATTATTCATACGAAAGATCCCTTTGCAAAGCAGGATAATATGACAGGCCCTTATGCCGTTTACTATACGATGTATGAGGCGGTTGCGAGAAAACTGGTGGAGGAATCCCCTGCCAGCAGTGACTGGGAATCTTCCAAAGGTAAAATGAACAAGGGCGAGATCGGTGCGATGGTGTTAGGCTCCTGGGCGGTACAGTAGTGTAAAGATGCAGGCGATACACCCGAAAATGTGGGCTACATGCCGTTCCCGATCACTGTGGACGGAAAGTGTTATGCCGGCGCAGGCGGAAACTATGCTTTCGGTATCAACAATCAGGCCACAGAAGACAATCAGATCGCGGCGATGGTATATCTGAAATGGCTTATCGAGGAATCCAGTATTTACGAGGATGAGAGAAGTATCCCAGCGCTCAAGAGCGGCGATCTGCCGGATGCGTTAGTTTATTTTGAGGGCGTGGAACTGCTGTCCGACAATCCGCCTCTGGAGGGAGAGGAAAGTCTGTTCAACGATGTGAATAACGAGAGCGAAGTCGGTATTAACAACAACGACTATCCTGACTGTGAAATTCTGGAAGCGGCTCTCTACGGCACAAGGACACTGGACGAAGTGATGGCGGAGTGGAACGAAAAGTGGTCTGCGGCACAGGAAAGCCTTGGCGTTGAAGTGACAAAGTAAAGTACACTAAAACAGAGTGCCTGGAGCCGCTATCTATTCGTGACGAAATGAAACGCAGAATATATGACATGGCCGCCTTATATGAGGATTAGAATATTTTGTTGTTAATGAAATGCGAGATATTACGAACAGACTGCGATGTGCCAGACAGAAATAGAACGTTTGAATTATGTAAAACAAAAGATCTACTGAAAGAGAAGCAGCAAAAGGCAGGAGAGAGCGCGCTGGCAGGTTGGAATTGCAAACTTCTCTCTTCTGTTGTATGCTGTAATAAAGAAGCGGCAGGCAGGAGAGAGGTGGGCCTATGGAAAATACGATGTGTGCAAAGGGAAAATATATCAATATCGGAGACGAGGGTTTCCGGTCGATCAGAAACAGTGAATATGTGGACAAATCGGAGCTGATCGGCTTTATAAATTCCTGTCTGGATACAACTCAAAAGCTGATCTGCGTGAGCAGGCCGAGAAGATTCGGCAAGTCTTTTGCGACGAAAATGCTGTGCGCTTATTACAGCAGGGGGTGCGATTCTCTGGAATTATTTCAGGATCTGCGCATTGCGGAGAATGCCTCTTTTTGGGAGCATTTAAATAAATACGATGTTCTGTATCTGGATATCACGCTGTTTTTATCCACGATGAAGCAGAATGCGCAGTTAGTGCAGGCCATGGAGGCGGCAATCATCGAGGATCTCGGCGAGGCTTATCCGGAGGCGGCGGGGGAACATACGCTGGTTGACGCTCTGCGAAAAATAAATGACAGCACCGGAAGGAAGATGATACTGATCATAGATGAATGGGATGCCATGTTTCGGGAGTGCAAAGGCCGGGATGAAATTCTGGACCGGTATATTCTATTGCTGCGTTCTCTTTTTAAGAGCAGCCTGACGGACCGCCTGTTTGCGGCGGTGTATATGACGGGTATTCTTCCGATAAAAAAGTACGGGCATGAATCGGCGGTCAGTGATTTTTATGAGTACAGTATGGTGGAACCCAGGCCGCTGCAGAATTATATCGGCTTTACACAGGATGAGGTAAAATCTCTCTGCGAGAGATTCCATATGGATTTTCGGATGATGAAAACGTGGTATGACGGCTATCAGGTCGGAGATATCTGTATCTATAACCCGAAGTCTGTCATGGAGTCTATTCTGAGGAGAAAATACAGTAATTACTGGACGAAGACGGAAACCTATGAGGCGCTGAGGAATTATATTGACATGAATTTTGACGGACTGAAAGATGCGGTGATCGATATGCTGGGGGGAGTTGCCTGTGAAGTGGATACCGGTTCTTTTCAGAATGATATGACGTCTATGAGAAGCAGGGATGATGTGCTCACACTGCTGATCCATCTAGGTTATCTTGCATATGATGAGGAAAACAGAACGGTTTCCATTCCAAACCGGGAAATAAAAGAGGAGTTTATACGGGCGGTGAAGAATGGCGGCAGAAAGGAACTGATGGAAGCGGTATTGCGGTCGGATGCGCTTCTTTCGGCTACCTGGGCGATGGATGCGGAGAAGGTGGCGGAAATTATCGACGCCATTCATAATGAGGAGACAGCACCTGCGTTTTATAACAATGAACAGGCTCTCAGAAACGTGATTAAGACAGCTTATCTGAGCAGTATCGATTATTATGCGAGAATGGAAGAACTGCCTGCGGGGAAGGGGTATGCCGATATTGTTTTCTGGCCAAAAAACGGGGGAAACTATCCGGCCATTATTGTTGAACTGAAATGGAATAAATCAGAAAATGCGGCGATAGAGCAGATAAAAGAGAGAAAGTATCAACAGGCGCTTTCCGGCTATAAAGGAGATATTTTATTGGTGGGGGTGTCCTATCATACAAAGACGAAAAAACATACCTGTGCGATCGAAAAGGCAGCGGCAGGCAAGATATCCTGACACCGGACAGCACAGAATATCAGGAATCCGTTTTTCGTTCCTGTTAGAATGAAACTACAGAACAGGAGGAGAAAGGCATGGAATGGATAGCTGGTTTACAGCGGGCGATCGACTATGTGGAGGCGCATCTGACAGAAGAAATTGACTATGAAGCGGTGGCGAAGGAGGCCTGTTCGTCAGTCTTTCATTTTCAGAGAGTATTCGGCGTGATATGTGGTTTTACACTGGGCGACTATATTCGTATGAGACGGCTTTCCCAGGCGGCGTCCGATCTTTCGGGTACAAAGGACAAAGTGATCGATATCGCTTTGAAATATGGGTATGATACGCCGGAAAGCTTTGCCCGCGCCTTCACCCGATTCCATGGCGTCACGCCCACCCAGGCGAGGCGCGGCGGGAATGTGAAATCTTTTTCCAGACTGTCTGTCAAACTTATTTTAACAGGAGGCAGCACAATGGATTACAGAATTGAAAAATTGGACGCATTTCAGGTGGTATGCAAACGAAAGACTGTGGAAAAGGCCGATGAGGACGGACCGGCGTGGGAGATCTCAGACTTTTGGGATGAGTGTACGCAGAACGGTACCATACGGAAACTGGTGGGCTATATTCCGGAGAAGCCCGTATTGAAAGGGTTGTTAGGGATCTGTTATTCCGGGAGCACGGAAGGACTTAAATTCCCCTACGGGATCGGCGCGGAATATGACGGCAGACCTGTGGAGGAAGGGCTGGAGATTGTCGGGATTCCCGCCCATACTTACGCGGTGTTTACCTGCAGGGGAAAAATGCCGGAGGCATTTGCAGAGACCTACAAAAAAATTGTTACGGAGTTCTTTCCGCAAAACGACAGATACGAGTATGTGTCAGAGATTGAACTGGAAGTATATCCTTCAGATCAGGTGCAGAATCCAGACTATGCCTGTGAGATATGGATTGTGGTGAAGGAAAAGCGGTGACAAAACTTCGGGAAATAGAAAAGTCAGAGGTGGGGCAGATCAGTAGAGACTGTCCTGCCTTTTCAGGCGGCAAAGTGTTTGCAAATCGAAAAACTGGACAGGCTGTTAATGGAGTGATAAAGGAGGACATACTTTGATCTGGTGTGTGGAGGACGATGAGAGTATCCGGGAGATAGAATTGTATTCTCTGGAGATGACCGGGTTTGAGGCCAGAGGCTTTGCGGATGGCAGCTCTTTTTTTGCGGCATTGGAAGATGAGAAACCGGATCTGATCCTGTTGGATATCATGCTGCCCGGGATGGACGGTATGGAGATTTTACAGCGGCTGAAGATGGAGGAAAAAACTGCGGATATTCCGGTAATCATGGCGACGGCGAAGGGGGCGGAGCATGAGAAGGTAAGAAGTCTGGACATTGGCGCCGACGACCATCTGGTGAAGCCCTTTGGTATGATGGAGATGATCTCCAGGGTGAAGGCGGTGCTGCGCAGGTGCAAAAAGAAGGAAGGCGGAATAGTGTTAAAGGCCGGCGGTATTTTGTTAAATGCGGAAGAGAGAACAGTATTTGTGGACAGGGTGCGGACAGAGTTGACGTTAAAGGAGTTTGAGCTGTTGCGCCTGTTTTTGGAGCGACCGGGGTTTGCCTACCGCAGAGAGCAGTTGTTCCTCAAGGTGTGGGGAGATAATTTTGTGGGAGAAACGAGGACATTGGATATGCATATCCGGACACTGCGTCAGAAGCTGGGCGAATATGGAGACATGATAGAGACGGTGAGAGGGGTTGGGTATCGTTTGGAGGAGAAGCCGTGAGTAAAAAAATATATCGCAATATTCTGTTTACCGCGCTGGCGGTTTTTGCCTGCAGTATGGTGTTTATTTTCGGCGGTTTTTATCACTATTTTGACAGGCAGCAGTCGGAAAGACTGCAAAGTGAGCTGGAAATGGCCGCGTCAGGGGCGGAAAAGTTCGGAACAGAATATCTGATGCTGACAGATTTCGGGGACAGCCGTGTGACATGGGTCAGTCCGGAGGGCGAAGTAGTATACGATACGGCTGCCGATGCAGGAACCATGGAAAACCATGGACAGCGGGAAGAAATTCGGGAAGCGTTTCTGAAAGGGACAGGGCACAGTGTCCGTTATTCGGCTACTTTGCTGGAAAAAACAAATTATTACGCCAAAAGATTGGCGGACGGTTCTGTGCTGCGCATTTCCAGAATGGGCATTACAATCGGAGCGATCGTGATCGGCATGCAGCAGCCCATTATGCTTGTATTGATGATCGCCCTTGTCTTGTCGGCGCTTTTTGCACTGCGGCTCTCGGAAAATATTGTGAAACCCATCAACAGACTGGATCTGGAAGATCCTCTGGGCAATAACGTATACGAAGAACTCTCACCCCTTCTTAAAAGGATCGACAGACAGAATCAGGAATTAAGACGTGCCTACACGCTGGCTGAGCAGGACCGGATTGAGTTCACGGCCAATGTGACGCATGAACTGAAAACGCCGCTGCAGTCTATTATGGGAACTGCAGAGTTGTTGGAGAACGGTCTGGTGAAGGAGGAAGATATCCCCGGGTTTGCGGCGAGAATGCGGCAGGAGGCGGCAAGGATGGTGACGCTTGTGGAGGATATCATACAGCTGTCTCAGCTGGACGGAGGAGATTCGCTGCCGCTTGAGAGCGTGCATCTGGCGGAGGTGGCAAAGGAAGTGCGTACTTCCCTGATGGAGACTGCGAAGAAAAAGCAGGTGATCCTGGCGTTGAAAACAGAAGAAGTAATTGTGACAGGAGTATATCGTCTGATCATGGAAATTCTTTATAATCTCTGTGATAATGCAATTCAGTATAACAGAAGAGGCGGCAGTGTCATCACAGAGATAAGGGAGGCGGGCTGCCGGGCGCAGATAACAGTCAGAGATACCGGGATAGGGATTCCCATAGAAGATCAGAGCCATGTATTTGAACGGTTTTACCGCATCGATAAAAGCCGTTCCAGAAGATCCGGGGGAACAGGACTTGGGCTGTCCATTGTAAAGCATGCGGTGCAGTATCATAACGGGGAAATAAAGCTAAAGAGCAAACCGGGCGAGGGCACGGAAATTACGGTGTATTTACCAAAATAACTGAAATTTAAAAATAAAATTGCGATTATATAGTGACATGCTTTATATTTTACAGGAACTTTACAGTACTGTGGGTTATAATTTTACATTCCTTCTGTATGATAGATAGTAAGGTGAGGTTGAGAAAACAGAGAGAACTTTGCCGATCGGATCTGTTTCATACAGGAGGAATTTTAAGATGAATATTTTTTCGATTTTTCTGATGTTTGGAGGACTGGCGCTGTTTTTGGCCGGCATGCATTTTATGGGAGTAAATCTGTCAAAATTATCGGGCGGCAGACTGGAATATATTTTGGGAAAACTGACAGCAAGTCCTCTCAGGGCGGTTTTACTGGGAGCCGGTGTGACAGCGGTGATCCAGTCTTCCTCGGCAACCACGGTGATGGTGGTGGGATTCGTAAACTCCGGTATTATGACATTACATCAGGCTGTTGGGATCATTATGGGGGCTAATATCGGCACCACTGTGACATCCTGGATCTTATCTTTAGCGGGGGTGGAGAGCAGCAATTTATTCATCAGAATGTTAAAGCCTGATTCATTTTCTCCCATATTGGGCGTGATCGGTATCTGCCTGTATCTGTTTTCCAAAAGGGAAAAGAAGAAAAATTTCGGCGGAATTCTGCTGGGATTTGCGGTTTTGATGACCGGTATGGAAGCGATGAGCGGTGCGGTGGCGCCCCTGAAAGAGATACCGGCCTTTACCAATCTGTTTCTGATGTTTTCCAATCCGGTGATGGGAATGATCATGGGAGCGCTGCTGACAGCGGTGATCCAGAGTTCCTCCGCCTCAGTAGGTATTTTGCAGGCGCTTTGCGCCACAGGAGCGGTGCCTTATGCTTCCGCAATTCCCATCATAATGGGGCAGAATATCGGGACCTGTGCGACGGCGCTGCTGTCTGCTTCCCGCAGCGGTGTCAATGCAAAGCGGGCCGCATGTATTCATCTGTATTTTAACCTGATCGGCACGGCACTGTTTATGCTTGTATTTTATGGGCTGCATGGGATGCGTCCCTTTGCTTTTATGACGGAGAGTGCGGACAGCGCAGGGATTGCGGCAGTGCACAGCATCTTCAATATCACTGCGACTGCAGTGTTGCTTCCTCTTCGTGGGCATCTGGAAAAGCTGGCCTGCGTCACAGTGCGCGAGAAAAAGAGACGGGCAGCAGGCAGGATGCCGGCCTATGGGATGAAAAAGATCGGGTGAGGCATTATGCGTAAACTGTTGTTTGACGGGCTGCATGGCCATCTTTGCTATGAGAGTTTTCGAATTCTTACATAGTAAATAATCCCCGTCGCGTCCGCCAGAAACCAGCCGATAGGTATGGCCCACCAGATCCCGCTTACACCAATGGCCGGAATGGGAGATAAGAGATAAGCAAGGGCCACTCTGGTGCCCAGTGAGATAACAGTTAATACTAAGGACATACCGGGACGGCCTATGGCACGGTAAAGCCCGTAGAGCATGAATAGAGCGCCGATACCGAAGTAGAAAATGCTTACGGTGCGCAGGTAGGACATACCCACGGTAAGCACTTCGGTCTCTTCAGGTTTGATAAACAGCAGAAGCAGCTGCCTGGAAAAAATCACCACAAGAGTGGATACAACAAAGGAAAACAGGACGATGAAACAGAGGGCAAAACGGATGCCTTTCTGAATCCGATCCTGTTTTTTTGCCCCGTAATTCTGCGCAATAAAGGTGGAAAAGGCATTGCCGAAATCCTGCAGCGGCATATAGGCGAAGGCATCGATTTTTACGGCAGCGGCAAAGGCGGCCATGACGATGGTGCCAAAACTGTTGACAAGCCCCTGCACCATCAGGATCCCCAGATTCATCACAGACTGTTGCATACAGGTCAGGAAGGAAGCGCTTGTGATCTCCTGAAAAGCTTCTCTGGTAAAATGCCTGTGCTGTTTTTCAATCCGCATAAAGGGACATTTTACCATGCTGTAAAGAGCGATGCCGATGCCGGAAAACCATTGGGCTAAAATGGTTGCGAAAGCAGCGCCCGCCACGCCCCGGTTTAAGGAGATAATAAAGTACAGATCCAGAACAATGTTAATGACTGCGGAGATTCCTAAAAAGATCAGAGGTACCAGAGAATTTCCCAAGGCCCGCAGCACAGCGGCAAAGTAGTTGTAGAGAAAGGTTGCGGCAATGCCGAAAAAGATCACCCAAAGATATTCCCGCATCAGGGCATAGGGGTCCGCGGGCACCGAAAGTAACCGCATGATCGGATCGATAAAGAGAAAGACAATCCCGTTGATGACTGCGGTGAGAGTAGCAATCAGAAAGAAAGATACATAGAGATCTTCCTGTAGTTTCCGGCGGTTTTTTTCGCCGTAGCGGATGGAAAACATGGCGCCGCTGCCCATGCACATCCCCAGCAAAATAGAAGTCAGGAAAGTCATCAGCGTGTAGGAGCTGCCCACCGCTGCCAGGGCGCCTGTCCCCAGATATTTTCCGACGATCAGTGTATCTACCACGTTGTAAAGCTGCTGAAGCATGTTGCCGCAGATCATGGGAAAGGCGAAACGGAGCATGTTTTTGGTGATCGGTCCTTCGGATAAGTTAATTTGAGCCATGGTAAAATCCTTTGTTGCTGCTTATTTCCGCGACCAACAAGCCAGGCAATTGTACCTGAAGCCAAATCTCTGGTTGGTCCGGGTATTCTGGCGAGCGTCGCGAGAGTGGAATGAAATTATTTTTTAATACTTTTGAATGACAGAGCGCATGTCGGACAGCTTTCGATGCATTCTCCGCATTGGATACACTCCGTGTCTCCGACTTTTTTCACGTCCAGTTTGCAGTGGCGTATGCAGGCGCCGCAGTCAGTACACTTTTCTTTGTCCACGCGCATTCCGAACAGAGAAAACCTGTGAAACAGTCCGTAAAAAGCGCCTAACGGGCACAAAAACCGGCAGAAGCTGCGAAAGAGGAAGACCGTGGATAAAAGGATGAGAAGAAGCAACAGTGTTTTCCATCTGAAAAGCCATCCTGCCATCTGCCGCAGGCTCTCATTTTTAAGCAACAACGGGATTCCGCCTTCCAGCGTACCTGCCGGGCAGATGAATTTGCAGAAGCCGGGCATTTGCAATACTAACGGAATCACAATGACAAAAATGACCAGTATCACATATTTCAGACAGGAAAGCCTTCTTGTCCAGATATTCTTTTTCAGTTTCTTTGACGGAATCTTATAGAGCAGTTCCTGTATCAGTCCGAAGGGACACAGAAAGCCGCAGATGATCCGGCCAAGGAAAATGCCGAAGAGCAGCAGCACCCCGAGAATATAATAGGGAAACCGGTATTTTGAGGAAACCAGTGCGCTTTGCAGGGAGCCTAAAGGGCAGGAAAAAGAAGCCCCGGGACAGGAATAGCAGTTCAGTCCCGGCACACAGGCGCTCTTTAAGTTTCCCTGATAAATGGTTCCGTCGGCAAACCCCGTGATATGACAGTTATACAGGACGGCACAGAGCAGCTGTACCAGTTTTCTTTTCTTTTTCATATCATCCAATCCCGATACATTCATAACAGATGCGGATCGCCTTATTCCTCACATCGATATGCCCGCCCTGGAAGATCCCCAGAACAAGTAAAACCGCTGCCGCTGCAAGAATACCGCCTCTGATCCAATTTACAGCTGAAATGTTATTTTGTTTCTTAGCAGTCTCTTTTTTCATCACCATAACAATACCTTTTCTGCAGCCTGCATATTCATTTCCCTTCGGAAACCGCTTCAATGGCTTCTTTATATTCCTGATACTGTGTATCCGCATCGGCGGCGCCGACATAAATTTTCTGAATGACGCCTTCCCCGTCGATCACAAGGGTATAGGGGATCCCCTGGGAAGGATATTTCATGATAATATCGCCTTCCTCGTCGCAGGCGATGGGAAAGGTGTATTCATTTTCTTCCTGGAATGCCTTTACAATATCCACGCTCTCCATACAGTTGACGGCAAGGATAGCAACATCCTCTCCGTATTCCGCATAAAGTTTCTCAAAGGCTGGCATTTCCCGGACACAGGGGCCGCACCATGTTGCCCAGAAGTTTAAAAGAACGACTTTTCCCTGCTGATCGGAGAGGGTAAATTCCGTGCCGTTTGTCAGTGTGGCCGTAAAGTCCGGCGAAACATCGCCTTCTTCCAGCGGAAGATAAGAGATGACGTCATCTTTGACTGACTGGTCTGCCGTCTGGTCTGCCTCAGAGGATGCCGACGGATCATTTTGGCCGTTCGTCTGTTTTCCATCGCTGCCGCAGGCAGTCAGAAGACATGCAGAGAGAAGCAGTGCAGTCAGAAAATTAAATTTTATATAGTTTGTTTTCAAGGGGTTCCTCCTTCTGTTTTCACCTGGTTCTGTTTCGAAGTTTCTTTATAGATTAGTCAGCCCGTTTTACGCCGCAGGCTGACCAGTCCAAGTGTCTTTTCCTTATTCTAACATAAGCTTCGATGTGTTACAAGTTTTGATGTGATAGTCTTTTACTGGTTTCTTCCACCCAAAAGATAATAGATTTCCAGCTTTTTCTTGCATTTTATCCTTATTTTTAGTATGATAAAAAATACGAAATCATTGCAGGTATTGTAATAAAAGGGTTCCCCGCAGGCGTTTTTGGCTGTCTGAATTCATTTACGGGGGTATTGTATACCAAGGAGAGCATATGTCAGAATATATTAAAGTTGCGGTAGACGCCATGGGCGGAGACAACGCGCCGGAAGTGATCGTAAAAGGAGCAATTGACGCAGTAAATGAAAGTAAGAAGGTAAAAGTATATTTGGTCGGCAGAGAGGATGCGGTAAATGCAGAGCTGGCAAAATATACCTATGACAGGGATCAGGTGGAAGTGATTCACGCTTCTGAAGTGATTGAGACGGCGGAACCGCCGGTTATGGCGATCCGTAAGAAGAAGGATTCCTCCCTCGTAAAGGCACTTACCATGGTAAAAGAGGGAACCTGTGACGCCTTTGTCTCGGCGGGAAGCACCGGGGCAACCCTGGTGGGCGGACAGCTTATCGTGGGCAGGCTCAGGGGGATCGAGAGACCGCCTCTTGCACCGATGATTCCCACGGATAAAGGCGCTTCCCTTTTGATCGACTGCGGCGCCAACGTGGATGCGAGACCTTCCATGTTAGTGCAGTTTGCCAAAATGGGTTCTATCTATATGGAGAATGTCTGCGGGATCAAAAATCCGAAGGTGGGCATTGTGAATATCGGCGCTGAGGAGGAAAAGGGAAATGCGCTGGTGAAAGAAACATTCCCGCTTCTGAAAAACTGTCCTGATATCAATTTTATCGGCAGTGTGGAGGCCAGGGATATTCCGGCAGGCGAGGCCGATGTCGTTGTCTGCGAGGCTTTTGTGGGAAATGTAGTGTTGAAAATGTATGAGGGGGTAGGATACTCGCTCTTAAAGAAAGTGAAAAAGAGTCTGCTGAGCAGTCTGCGCACGAAGATCGGCGCGCTCTTAATCAAACCGGCACTGAAAGAAGTGTTAAAGGAATTCGATCTCGAACAGTACGGAGGCGCACCGCTTTTGGGCCTGAAAGGGCTTGTGGTAAAAACCCACGGCAGTGCAAAGGCGGGGGAGGTGAAAAACTCCGTGCTGCAGTGCGTGACGTTTAAAGAACAGAGAATCAACGAACAGATTCAGGCAAAACTCTGTGCGAAAGATGAAGCGGAACTTTCCTGATCCTGAGGATGTCTGTATGGCACGGCATCCGTCACTTTGGAAAGACACGGGGGCGGAAGAATGGAATTTGAAAAAGTTTGCAACAGCATAGCGGAAGTTTTGAATGTAGATCCTGCGGAGATCAGACCGGAGACGACATTTCAGGAGGATCTGGGGGCGGATTCCCTCGATATCTATCAGATCGTTATGAAAATAGAAGAAGAGTTTGAGATCAGGATAAACGAGAAAGATGTGGAAAATATCAGAACGGTTGCGGAGGCAATGGAACTGATCACAGGCAGATGCGGATAACCAGAAAGCCCTTACAGAGGGCTTTCTGCATGGTGAGTGAGGAAGCAGATACAGCGTTTGAGGGACAAAAATGGCAGGAAATTCAGAAGAGTATTCCATCGAAAAACTGGAACAGAAAATAGCATATACGTTTCAGAACAGGGAGCTGATCAGGCAGGCAATCACCCACAGTTCCTATGCGAATGAGAGAAAGATCAATAAGATAAAGGATTACGAGAGGATCGAGTTTCTTGGAGATGCGGTGTTAGAACTTGTCTCCAGCGAATTTCTGTATGAAAAGCACGATGAGATGCCGGAGGGGCAGCTGTCCAGGAACAGGGCAGCCATGGTGTGTGAGCCTTCCCTGGCAGGCTGCGCGAGAGATCTGGAACTGGACCAGTTTATCCTGCTCGGGAAAGGGGAGGAGATGACCGGCGGGCGAAGCAGGGATTCCATTGTTTCCGATGTGATGGAGGCGCTGATTGGCGCAATCTATCTGGACGGCGGTTTTGAGAAAGCGAAAGAGTTTATTCACCGCTTTGTGCTGGAGGATCTGGAACATAAGGCGGTGTTTTATGACGCTAAATCCCTGCTGCAGGTAGAGGCACAGAAGAGCGGCGCAGATGTGCACTATGTGCTGACCGGGGAGAGCGGCCCGGAGCATGACAAGACATTTTCCGTGGAGGTGTATCAGGGCGCAAAGCTTCTCGGAAGGGGCAACGGCCACAATAAGAAAAAGGCAGAACAGCAGGCCGCCTACGAGGCGCTTTTGCGGTTGCAGAAGAAGCAGGGAAAAGAGAAATAAGGGGAACATTTATGTATTTAAAAAGTATAGAGGTCCAGGGATTCAAGTCCTTTGCCAATAAGATCACCTTCAAATTTCACAACGGCATTACCGGTATTGTGGGACCAAACGGTTCGGGAAAGAGCAATGTGGCGGATGCGGTGCGCTGGGTGTTGGGGGAACAGAAAGTAAAGCAGCTACGCGGCGCTTCGATGCAGGATGTTATTTTTTCCGGGACGGAGATGAGAAAGCCTCTGGGATATGCCTATGTGGCGATCACGCTGGATAACAGGGATCATCAGCTTGCCATTGATTATGAGGAAGTGACGGTGGCGAGAAGACTTTATCGTTCCGGTGAGAGTGAATATATGATCAACAACAGCCCCTGCCGTCTGAAAGATGTGTATGAGCTGTTTTATGATACCGGTATCGGTAAGGAGGGATACTCCATCATCGGACAGGGCCAGATCGACAAGATCTTGAGCGGCAAGCCCGAGGAGCGCAGGGAGCTGTTCGACGAGGCGGCCGGCATCGTGAAGTTTAAAAGGCGGAAAGCCGCTTCTGTGAAGAAGCTGGAAAATGAACAACAGAATCTCCTGCGTGTCAACGATATTCTGGCGGAGCTGGAAAAGCAGGCGGGCCCGTTAGAAAAGCAGTCCGAGAAAGCCAGAATTTATTTGAAGAAAAAGGAGGAACTGAAAACACTGGATGTGAATATGTTCCTTCTGGACAATAAGCAGATCAATGAGCAGCTTGTGGGGGTGGAAGAAAACTATAAAAACGCAAACGCCGATCTTGTCTCAACGACGGAAAAGTTTGAGCAGATCAAGAAGGAATACGAAGAGATCCAACAGGAGGTGGAGCACCTGGACGAGGAGATTGAAAGGGCTCACGGAGAACTGACCGACACCTCTGCCATCCGCGGAAAGCTGGAGGGCGAAATCGGTATTTTGCGGGAACAGATCCACTCTGTGGAGGGAAATAAGGAACATCTGTTAAACAGGCTGGCAGCAGTGCAGGCGGATATCGAGGAAAAGTCTTCCGACAAGTCCGGCATCATGACAGAAAAAACTTCCATCGACGAGCAGGTGGCGAAGTTGGAACAGGCGAGAAACGAGGCCAGGGAGCGTTTAGAGGAAGTACAGTCCCAGATGGAGCAGTTAAACACCGGGATCGAGCAGGCCAAAAACGTAATTATGCAGGCCTTAAATGACAGAGCTACCACGAAGTCCCGGATGGAACGTTTTGATACGATGCTGGAGCAGACGCAGATCAGAAAGGCGGAGCTGACCAGCCGCCTGGTGCGGGTGAAATCCGATGAGGCGGAAGCGGAAGAACTTGTGGCACAGCTGGAAAAGGAGTTCGAGGAAACGAGCGGAAAGGTCATCGAACTGAATGAGAAAAAGGCGGCGGCGGAAAAGAGACTTGCCGAGATCAAGGTGCTGCTGACGGAGGACAACAGAGTCTTACAGGAGACAAAAGAAAAATACCATCAGGAAAAATCCAGACGGGATGCCCTGATGAATCTGACGGAACGCTATGAGGGATACGGCGGTTCCGTCAAAATGGTGATGGAACAGAAAAAGACGGAGAAGGGTATTGTCGGCGTGGTGGCGGATATTATTAAGGTGGAGCAGAAATACGAGACTGCCATCGAGACCGCCCTTGGCGGCAATATCCAGAATATTGTTACGGAGGAGGAAGAGACGGCAAAGCGCATGATCGCGTTTCTGAAAAAGAACCGGTACGGCAGGGCCACTTTTCTGCCGTTAACCAGCATCAGAAATCCGCAGGAATTTAAGACGCCGGAAGTGTTGAAAGAACTCGGTGTGGTTGGGATGGCTGATGAACTGGTGGGTATCGATCAAAAGTATCGCAACGTGGCGAAGGCGATGCTTGGCCGTATCGTCATTGTGGACAATGTGAATCATGCGCTGGCCATTGCGAAAAAGTATGCCTACGGCATCCGTATGGTGACATTGGAAGGGGAACTTTTAGTGCCCGGCGGCGCTATTTCCGGGGGCGCTTTTAAAAATAACAGTAACCTATTAGGCAGACGGCGGGAACTGGAAGCGCTTGATAAAAAGGTTAAAAAACTGTCTGAGAAAACGGAAAAAACAGAGCAGGAAATTCAGGATATCAGGGAGGAGAGAAATAAACTACGCATGCAGTCGGAAACCTTCCGGATGACGCTGCAGAACGCTTTTATCGAACAGAATACGATCCGTCTGAACCTGGAGGCGGCGAAGGAGAAAAAGGAGGAGACGGCCCATGGCTTCGGGGACCTGAAGTCGGAGGAGATACAGATTGAGGAAAAGTTTCAGGAGATCGAAACCGGAAAGGCGCAGATACGGAAAGAACTGGAAGGTTCCGAAAAACTGGAACAGGAGGAAAACGAGAAAGTTGCGCAGTACCAGAAGGAACTGGAAAAGCTGCGTCTGTTAGAGAGTGATTACGCCGCAAAAGCTGCAGAGTGGGATGTGGAAGTGGAGAAAATGCTTCAGAAGCAGGAATTCGGCAAACAGAATGTAGACAGAATCGATGCGGAGATCGAACGTCATGAGAAGGAAAAACGGGAGATCGAGGAGAGCATGGCAGCCGGAGAGGAAGAGGTGGCCCGCAAGCAGCATAACATAGAGGAGATCCTTCTGACGATAGAAGCTTCCCACAAAGCCCAGAGTGATGCGGAGAAGAGGCTGCAGGAGAATACGGAGCGCAAGGATGCTCTGTCCGGAAAACAGAAGACCTTTTTTGACAGACGGGAGGATCTTTCCGCGCAGATGACAAGGCTTGACAAGGAAGTGTACCGGTTGAATTCCCAGAAGGAAAAATTGGAGGAATCCATTGAAAATCAGATCAATTATATGTGGAATGAGTATGAGATCACGTTGAGCGATGCGGCTTCCCTGCGGCAGGAGGAGCTGACGGATCTGGCAGCTATGAAGCGGGACATCGCGTCTTTGAAGGATCAGATTAAAAAACTGGGCGATGTCAACGTCAATGCCATAGAAGATTATAAAAATGTTATGGAGAGATATACATTCCTGAAAGGGCAGCATGACGATCTGATTGAGGCGGAGAAAACGCTTGAAAATATTATCACCGAGCTGGATGCGGCGATGCGTAAGCAGTTCCAGGAGAAGTTTAAAGAGATCGGCAGAGAGTTTGACAAGGTATTTAAAGAGCTTTTCGGCGGCGGAAAAGGGACGTTGGAGCTGATGGAGGATGAGGATATACTGGAGGCCGGCATCCGGATCATCGCACAGCCGCCCGGCAAGAAACTGCAGAATATGATGCAGCTTTCCGGCGGAGAGAAAGCGTTGACAGCCATCGCGCTGTTATTTGCGATCCAGAATTTAAAGCCCTCGCCTTTCTGTCTGTTAGACGAGATCGAGGCGGCGCTTGACGAGAACAATGTGACAAGGTTTGCAAAGTATTTGCATAAGCTGACGAAGAACACGCAGTTTATCGTGATCACCCACAGGCGCGGTACCATGGAGAAGGCGGACAGGCTGTATGGGATCACGATGCAGGAGAAAGGGGTTTCGGCGCTTGTCAGTGTGGATCTGATCGATAAGGAACTGGATGACTGATCCGGTGCCAGACAGGTCTTGTGCGGATTGATAACAGGCCGATCGTGCAGAAGATACAATCCAACGCAGGCCCGCTGAGCGCTAAGCTCTTGAAAAACAGAGCTGGTTCCGCCGTAGCGGCACTAAACTCGAAAATACCTCGTTAAGTGCCGACGGCTTCACAGCGCCTGCTTATGGATTGTATCTTCTGCGCGATCTACACGGTGGTATCATGCAGTGGAATTACACAGTGGTATGCGGAGCATGGCAGTCGCACGGATCAGACGGTTTGTGAGAAAGCAGGATGATGAAGGTTTAAGAAGGTGGATTTGGCAGTGATTCGGAATTGATGGAGGTAATGTATGAAGTTAGATGGGTTGGGATTATTGGTTAATGATATGGCAAAAATGATTCGGTTTTACAGAGATGTGCTCGGGTTTGAGATTAAGGAGCGGAAGATACAGGAAATGTATACCTCGTAAAAGATGGGACCTTGTTTTTGCTGTATGGCAGGAAAGACTTTGAGAAGATGACGAATCATCAGTACGATTATATCAAAGGGTTAAATGGTCATTTTGAAATTGCGCTTTATGTTGACACATTTGAAGAGGTTGATGCCTCATTTAGACGTACAGTGGAAAATGGCGCCACACCAGTATTGGAACCTACAACGGAATCGTGGGGACAGCGAACCTGTTATATTGCTGATCCGGAGGGTAACTTGATTGAGATAGGCTCGTGGAATAAGCCATACGAAGAGAAGGATTCATAAATCGACTGTAAAGGAAATATAAGATGTATATCAGAAAAGCAATAATAGATGATTTATCAAGAGTAGCTGAAATATATGTATTCAATAATAGGATAAATTTTTTCCCTATATTCAAAGATGAAAGTTTTTCTTTTGGGGAGTTGCAAGTTGTTTCATTAGTAGATAATTACTTCAAAAAAGATGAAATTATCAAAAACATATATGTATTTGATAATGGGTTGATAAAGGGTTTTATTCAAATGGACGGAACAGAAATCTGTAAATTATATGTAGATACGTCTTTTCAAAGTGAGGGAATTGGCAATGAACTAATTGAATTTGCAATGAAAGAACTCCATGCAGATAATTTATGGGCATTAGAAAAAAATATTAGAGCAATTTCTTTTTACCAAAGGCATGGCTTTCATTTGACAGGTCAGAAAAAGTTTGAAGAAGATACCACCGAATATCTTGTTAAGTTAGAAAGGTAAATTGGAATTTATAGGGAGGTATATTATGGCATTAGAAAAAGTTTACGATTATTTTCATAATTATGATAAGCAGACTTATCAGGTTGTAGCCTGTATGGGAAATGAGCCGTCGGAGCAGGATATAAAGAAGTTTGAAAATCAGTATGGGACAAATCTTCCTGCCGATTTTAGAGAGTTTACTATGTCCCCGTTAGGTGGGCTTTATATGGAGGTTCGGGAAGAAATATGGCCACGGGCGAAACAGTATGACATAGGCCCGTTTTGGTCATTCTGTCGTGGAATTATAGTTTATGGAATTGCCAATGGAATCCCCGATTTTTTGGATATTCGTGAAAAAACAAAAGAACTGCATGAGGAAGGTTTTACGGAGGTTATTCCATTCCTGTCCATAATAGGGAATGGTGATGAAATATTTTGCTTTGACAAAGATAATAACATAGTTCTTCTTGACTATTATACAGCAGGAGAGGCCGCACCGATTGAAGGGACTTTTTCAGATTGTTTGATGAACCAGATTGCGGAGTTGGAAGAACGGAAAAACAGGAAAATCCGGGGAGAGGATAAAATTAAGTGATTCCGGTTTACAGAATAGTTAAGTTGTAAAAAAACTCAATATTGATGTGGAATTTTATACTGAATCAGAAGGAGAATGCGTATGGCGACAAACACGGACAAAGGGATCAGGAATAAAGTCATTTATCAGATTTTTACGAGAAATTATAAGGACGGCACTTTCCGGGCGGTGGAGGAAGATCTCGGGAGGATCAGGGCGCTGGGGGTGGATATCGTTTATTTTCTGCCCATTCAGCCAAGCGGAACGGTGCATCGGAAGGGGACAAGCGGATCGCCTTATGCGATTAAAGATTATCGGGCAGTCGATCAGACGTTTGGCACGATGGAGGATTTTATACGCCTGACGGAGGCGATACACGCCGCCGGGATGCAGGTTATGCTGGATGTTGTGTATAATCATACTTCCCCGGATTCCTGGCTTGCGGAGAATCACCCTGAATGGTTTTTCCGTAAGGAAGACGGCAGTTTCGGGAACCGGATCGGGGACTGGTGGGATGTGATCGATCTGGATTATACAAATAAAGGTTTATGGGAATATCAGATTGAAACATTGAAAATGTGGGCACGCTATGTGGACGGATTCCGGTGCGATGTGGCGCCTTTGGTTCCTCTGGAATTTTGGAAACAGGCGAGGACGGAGGTGGAGACAGTGCGCCCCGGGTGTCTGTGGTTAGCGGAGTCGGTGGAACCTGAGTTTATTACAGGCTGTCGAAAGATGGGGATTCCTGTTTTAAGCGATGGCGAACTATATCAGGCCTTTGATATCTGTTATGACTATGATATTTATCATGATATGGCGGATGTTCTGTACGGGGAGCGCGGTCTCTCCGAATATCTGAACAGCGTGAACAGGCAGGAGGCCATCTATCCCGACAATTACAGCAAGCTGCGGTGCCTGGAAAACCATGACCGCCCGCGGGCTGCGGCGATGATTCCCGACGAAAAGGCTTTGCGAAACTGGACGGCGTGGATCTATTTTGTGAAGGGTACGACGATGATTTACGCCGGCGAGGAGTACTGTGCAAAACATCACCCTACGCTGTTTGATCCGGATCCGGTGGAATTTGATGCCGATAAGGATATTTCTGACTTTATGGTAAAACTGGGGGAGATCCGGAAAAATCCGATTTTTGCGCACAGCAGTTTTCATGCGGAGGCCATCGGGAGAAATAAGGAAGTGATTTTTGCCGTGCATGAGGCGGAGGCTGGAGAACCTGTTTCTGCACAGAAGGCAGTGGGTATCTTTTCCGTCACCGGGCTCGCTCAGGCGCTGAAAATCGATCTGCCAGATGGAACATATACCGATGCCATCACCGGAAAAATGGTGGATGTGTTTGAAAAAACAGTCGCCTGTGATGGGGAGCCTGTGATTTTGCTTTTATGACAATGAAGCAAAAAAGAATGGAAAGATATACAGCAACAGGGAAAACGGCAGGTTAAACTGTTGCGATATACAACCTGCCTGTGTTTCAGGTTTTCTGATAATCCTTGCCTGAAAGAATATAATAAAGTAATGAAACTACCATAAGAATAGCCGGAACAAACAGAGTAAAATGAGGAGGGAGCTGTCATGTCTGAGATCTTCAGTGAGAGAAATATGATAGAGGCTTTGAAAAAGTACATACCTGCGGGTGAAACATTGTCGGCGGGCATTCATGCGGTGTCAAAGGAGACGGATGTGACAGAGCTTTACGGAAAATGCATCTACACGGAGAGTGGTTTGATGCCGAGTGAGAACGGCGGTGTCATTTCCGTGCACAAGAAAAAGTTTGCAACCTGTGATATCTATTTTGGGATCACGCAGTCTTTCTTTGTTCTGGCTGATTGCGAGCGGTACAGCCATGCTTATGAATTTGACGACGGGCCGGAGGCAGGTGGAGAGGGTATTAAAGAAGTCACTTCTTTTCTCACCTTTACGGATATCGGAACGTGTTTTCGTCTGGCAGATATAAAAACCTGTGAAATAAAAAAAGGAATGATGGGCTCTGTGAAGTGCTTTATTACGATGAAGAATGGAAGCTATTTTAAGCTTATGTTTCCGAAACTGGGGGGATTAGGAGGCGGGATGCCGCATCATGCGCAGTACCGCGAGGCGATTTTGCAAAGACTGGCGAGGCAGGGGTGATTAAAAGTCATGAAAAGATATAGGGTGGCATCTGTTTTAATGCTGATACACGGGGCTTTTATGGAAGTGGGCGGATGCCTCTGCCTGCTCCCTTTACTGTTTATGAAAAACGGTGCTTTTGAAATGGAGCGGTATTATTATTTTATTGTTCCTTATCTGCAGGACAATCTTTATCTGATGAGTATTGCGGGACTGATTTATGGTGTGATCAGGGTAACAGGGGCGGTAGGATTGTGGAAAAACAGAATGTGGGGGCTTTGTCTGTCACTCATAAACTGTGTTATAACGATGGCGCTCATGATCTTTATGCTGCCCGCCGGAATCATGGACGGGATACTTGCAGGCAGCGCCCTGGTCCTGATTCTGATGCAGTATTTCGGGGACAGGAAGATCGCGTGATAGAGCAGGAGGAGAAAGTCTGTAAGCAGCAAATGGGATGCGGGCTGGTATGACAAAACAGAATTTTGAAGACAATATTCATAAAGGAAGAGGAGCGGAGGAAAGAGGCTTATGTTGGAATTTAAGTATGATACACAGTTATTGATCGAGGGAAACGACCTGGATGAGGATGTGATAACGGAGTATTTTACAGAGCACTTTAAAGGAGACTGTCTTCTGGCGGTAGGAGATGAGGAGTTAATTAAAATTCATTTTCACACAAACGAACCCTGGCAGGTGCTGGAATATTGCGCAGGCCTCGGGGAGATCTATGATATTGTGATTGAGGATATGGACAGGCAGGCAAGAGGATTGAAAGGATAGAATAAGATTCGTCCCTGGAATGAGGATCATACGAAAATGGGAGAAATCATATAAAGGAGACAGGTATGGGAGAGGAAAAAAAGGGTTTTTTCAGTCGCTTGAAGGAGGGGCTGTCCAAGACAAGAAACAATATCGTCTACGGGATCGACGGCGTTTTTAACGGTTTTTCGAATATTGATGAGGATTTTTACGAGGAGCTGGAAGAGATCCTGATCATGGGAGATGTGGGAGTCCACGCAACTCAGGCGATTCTGGAAAAGCTCCGGGTGCAGGTGCGGGAGAATCATATCAAGGAGCCGATGGCCTGCAAGGAGTTCCTGATTCAGAATATCAGGGAGCAGATGGATGCACCGGATACGGCCTATGATTTCGAGAAGGAACAGTCGGTGTTATTTATCATCGGTGTCAACGGCGTGGGGAAAACCACTTCGGTGGGAAAGCTTGCCGCGAATCTGAAGGCGCAGGGAAAGCGGGTGATTATCGGCGCCTGCGATACCTTCCGGGCGGCGGCGGGAGAACAGCTCACAGAGTGGGCAAACCGCGCCGGCGTGGAGCTGGTCGGCGGCAAGGAGGGGGCTGATCCGGCTTCGGTGCTGTTTGATGCGGTTTCCGCTGCGAAGGCGAGACGGGCGGATGTGCTGATCTGCGATACGGCGGGCAGACTTCACAACAAGAAAAATCTGATGGAAGAGCTGAAGAAGATGAATCGCATAATTGAGCGGGAGTTTTCGAATGCTCACAGAGAGAACCTGATCGTCTTAGACGCCACAACAGGACAGAATGCGCTGCAGCAGGCGAGGGAATTCGGTTCGGTGACGGATCTGACGGGAATTATTCTGACTAAGATGGACGGTACGGCGAAGGGCGGTATTGCCATAGCGATCCAGTCGGAACTGCAGGTGCCGGTGAAGTACATCGGCGTGGGAGAAAAGATTGAGGATCTGCAGAAGTTTGATGCAGAAGCTTTTGTGAGCGCGCTGTTTGACACGGCAGTTCAGCCGTAAAATGATATACAAACCATGCGAGGATGGCTGCATATAAGGAATTGTCTGCATAGTATTTTACGAGCGGAGCATATTTTTATGGAGTAAAAGGAGAACCGCAAGTGTATAAGAAAAAAGTTGTTAAAGCATATGAGAGAAGTTACGATTGAAAATAAGCGATCATTTTCATCATAATTTTGTGCCGGAGTGGAGAGAGGATGGATATAAAGATGGAAGATAAAATGCTGACACTGGAAAAATTTGAGGAGGCCTGCGAGGAGGTCAAAAAGGTCACGCTGGAGACGAAACTGGTTTACAGCGATTTTCTGAGTAAGCAGAGCGGAAACAGAGTGTATTTAAAACCGGAAAACATGCAGTTTACGGGGGCCTATAAGGTCCGGGGGGCATATTATAAACTGAGCACCCTGGCGGAGGAGGAGAGGGAGAGAGGCCTGATCACGGCGTCTGCCGGCAACCATGCTCAGGGCGTCGCCTATGCGGCCCAGTGTTATGGTGTGAAGGCGGTGATCGTCATGCCCACGACGACGCCCCTGATCAAGGTGAACCGCACGAAGGGGTACGGCGCGGAAGTGATTCTGCACGGCGATGTATATGATGAAGCCTGTGCCCACGCGCTGCAACTGGCAGAGGAAAAGGGGTATACTTTTGTCCATCCCTTTGACGATCTCGCCGTAGCAACAGGGCAGGGGACGATCGCCATGGAGATCGTGAAAGAACTGCCTCTTGTAGATATTATCCTGGTACCCATTGGCGGCGGCGGCCTGGCCACAGGAGTATCGACGCTTGCGAAGCTTTTGAATCCCAAAATCAGGGTGATCGGTGTGGAGCCCGCGGGGGCCGCATGTATGCAGGAATCGTTAAAGGAAAATAAAGTGACGACCCTTGCGAATATTTCTACCATTGCGGACGGCACGGCGGTGAAGACGCCGGGAGAAAAAATATTCCCATATATTCAGCAAAATCTGGATGACATTATCACGGTGGAGGATGCGGAGTTAGTGGTTTCCTTCCTGGATATGGTGGAAAATCATAAGATGGTGATCGAAAATTCAGGACTTCTGACGGTGGCCGCCATCAAACATCTGGACTGCAGGGATAAGAGAGTGGTATCTATTTTAAGCGGCGGCAATATGGATGTGATCACCATGTCCTCCGTGGTGCAGCAGGGATTAATCTTCAGAGACCGGATCTTTACGGCATCGGTGCTTTTGCCGGATAAGCCGGGTGAACTGTGCAGAGTGGCCGGTATTATTGCGCAGGAGAACGGCAATGTCATCAAACTGGAGCACAACCAGTTTGTGACGACGAACCGGAATGCGGCGGTGGAACTGAAGATCACGATGGAAGCTTTTGGTACGGAACATAAGAATAAAATTATCGATGCGTTGAAACATAATGGATATCAGCCGAAGTTGACGACGACAAATATCTGAGTGAGACAGCCGGAGGGTACAGGTGATTGCTGCAAGTGAGGAACTTTTCGCTCAGTTATCTAAAAATGGGCTGCAAGGAGAAAGGAAGCAGACAAATGGTACAGGCAGTACAGGAAAAACTGAGACGGAAAAAAGCATTCAGGGTGATCTGGAATTATGTGATAATTACAGTTTTTTCCCTGACTTATGCGGTGGGCATCAGCCTGTTCCTTGATCCCAATAATCTGGCGCCGGGAGGCGTCAGCGGAATTTCCATTATGTTAAGCCGCATTACGCCGTTGCCTACCGGTACCTGGATCATACTGATCAACATACCGATCCTGGCGTTGGGGCTCTGGAAGTTCGGCGCAAAATTTCTGATCTCCACGGTGTACTGTACCATAGTCAGCTCTACTTTTACCAATATGCTTTCCGGGTTTCCTGCCCTTACCACGGACAAACTTCTGGCAGCAGTGGCGGGAGCGACGGTCATAGCGGTTTCCATGGGAATGATCTTTAAGGCGGGGGCCACCACAGGCGGGGTGGATATCGTTGTCAAAGTATTGAGGCTGCGGTACAGGCATTTAAAGACCGGCAATCTGTATCTGATCATGGATGCCATGGTGGTGACGCTGTCAGGTATTATGTTCCGGGATCTGGAGATCGCACTTTACGCGGCGGTGGCGATTTTTGTCAGTTCGGTGGTGATGGATACCGTGCTCTATGGGCGGGATGGGGCAAAGATGATTTATATTATCAGCGACAGGTCGGAGGCGATTATGGCAAGGATTCTGGGGGATCTGGATATCGGTATCACAACGCTGCAGGGAGAGGGCGCCTACAGCGGAAAGGAAAAGAAAGTGCTTCTGTGTGTGATGAGAAAACCTCTGGCGCCGAAGGCACAGCAGATCGTGAAGGAGGAGGATCCGGATGCGTTTATGATCGTATCGGATGCCACGGAGATATTCGGCGAGGGATATAAAAGTTATTTCAGTGAGAGATTATAACATATGGATGATGGTTCAGTCCTGCGGCAGTCGCATGAGAGCGTTTGTTGCAGGGCTGTTTTTATGCGCAGGCCAACACAGAGGACGAATATACCGTTAAGGCAGCGTGTGTGCCGCGCGGCGAGCAGGCGGGAAAGCCATCTCTGCCCGATTGTATAACGGCGTAACTGCGAAGAAGGATAGCTAAACTGTCGCAAAAGAGGCCTGCAAAAGAATTGTCGAAAATGACGAATTTTCTTGACAAAAATTTCCAATTCTTGTATAATTAAACGGATTTATTGCTGTTTTTTACATAATTTTCATGTGTATAGTCACAAACGAAGGGAGAGAAGTATGATTACAAACGGTTTTACCTACATCGCATTTCTAATGTGCCTGGCGGGATGCCTGCTGGCCCTGGAGAAGTATACAAAGTGGAAAGTGTTTAACTATGTTCCGCCTCTGGTATGGATCTATGTGTTGAATATGGTGTTCTGTACCATAGGGATGTTTGATTCGGAAGGTTGTTCTGCGGCTTTTGGGGTGCTGAAGAATAATCTCCTCTATGCGATGATTTTTGTTATGCTGCTGCGCTGTGATATCCGGAAGTTAGCGAAACTGGGCGGCCGGATGGTGGCGATCTTTTTAGGGGGTTCCCTGTCTATTATGTTGGGCTTTCTGATCGCCTTTGTGGTATTTAAGGGCGCACTCGGCGGCGGCGAGACAATCTGGGGCGCTATGGCTGCACTGTGTGCTTCCTGGATCGGCGGCTCTGCCAACATGGCGGCGATGGAAGCGGCCTTTACGATCGATCCGGGCGCATACGGCTGCGCGCTGGCGGTAGATACGGTTTACTATTCCGTGTGGATCGCGCTGTTGCTGATCATGGTCCGTTATGCGTCAAAGTGGGACAAGGCAGTGAAAGCGGATACGTCCAAACTGCAGGAGGTTGCGGATGCGGCCAATGCGGAAATAGAAAAAGAGAAAAAGCGCGCCACTGCGGCAGACTGGATTTTCCTGATCGGCCTGTCTCTGATGGTATCTGCGATTGCCCAGATGGTCGGCGGCACCGGCAATACGGCTTTGAAGAGCATCGGGCTTGGTATGTTTGATAAGGGAACGCTTACCACGGTATTTGTGACGATTCTCGGTCTGATCTGTGCGCTTACGCCTTTGGGCAAGCTGCCGGCAGTGGAAGAGCTTTCCAATATCTATCTCTACGCGGTCGTATCTCTGCTTGCATCCACCGCGACCCTGGTAGATCTGGTGAGCGCGCCGTTATGGATCGTGGCAGGCCTGGTGGTGATGGTGATCCATATTGCAATCATGTTTTTGCTCTCAAAAGCTTTCCACTGGGATTGCTGTATGGTTTCTACGGCTTCGCTGGCGAATATCGGCGGCAGCGCGTCGGCGCCGATCGTAGCAAGCGCCTACAATCCGTCCTATGCCGGCATCGGTGTGCTGATGGGCGTTCTGGGTGCGGCAGTGGGTAACTTCTGCGGCCTGGCCATGGGATATATTATGCAGATGCTGATTTAAGGGAAAAAGAGATGCAGCAGGCGGTCTGCATGGCCGCTTGCGAGTGTGCATCGCGAAGCGTATCATGGCCGCTTGCGGACATGATATAATACATGCGAGATTTTAGCGTATAGGATGAAGCGGTTCTTCACTCATGGAAGAGAGTGGAGAACCGTGTCCATTATGAGACGGGAAATCTGATCGTCTTAGATGCTTCAATGGAGCAGAACGTCTTGCTGTATGCGAAGAAATTTGAGTACTGGAGGAAGGAGGGAGATGGTATGCATATAAACGATACTTTTCAATATCTTAATACAGGGCTGCCGGAGGACATTGCTCGCCGGAAGCTCCACGGTGATTTGGCGGGAGCAATAAGGCTCATTGACAGACGGCTTTCGCAGAAGCTGCTGCCGGAGGAGATGCGTTTCTGCCTGACGGCGCAGCGGGAGATGATATCGCGTATGCCGGATAATTATCCCTATACAAAAGAGGCGGCTCTGGCGTTAGTGCGGGAGCATATTCCGGATTTTACGGAGGAAGAGTTCGAGGAGAGAGTGGATGCCGGAAGGATCGGGTGGATTTATCTGAATGGCGAGAGACGGTTTTTTGACCGCTTTTTCTCCAGCATGTGCAAATCGGAACCGGCTTTTGCAAAACGGGCCGGAATAGCGCTTCCCGGTGTGGAGAGCGCGCAGAAGGGATCCGCAGGGGAGGCCAGACTGGACCGCAGCGCCAGGGTCATGAAGGAAAAAGGAGAGATCAGCAATCGGATCAGGATCCGCGCCGGCCTGCGCATCAAGGACGAAGTATTTAAGCCGGGGATGTTCGTGCGGGCGCATCTGCCGATCCCGGCAAAGTGCGAACAGCAGAGCGAGATCGTCCTGAAAAAGATATTCCCGGAAGGAGGAAAAGTTTCACCGGAGGATGCGCTTCAACGGACGGTTTGCTGGGAGGTAGAGCTTTTAGAAAATCAGGAATTTTATGTGGAATATTCCTATGTGCATACGGCGAAATATCATGATGTGAAGCAGATGTTGGAAGAGGGGAATGCGAAAGGCTGTGTTCAGCCTGACTTTTTCACGAAGGAGGAAGCGCCTCATATTGTTTTCACGCCTTATATCCGAAAACTGGCGGAGATTCTCACGGAGGGAGTGCAGGATCCGCTGGAGAAGGCCGGGAGATTTTATGATTATATCACATGCAATATGAAGTACAGTTTTATGCCGGCCTATTTCATACTGGAAAATATTGCGGATAACTGTGCGAAGAACTTAACGGGCGACTGTGGTGTGTTCGCTCTGCTGTTTCTGACATTGTGCCGATGTGCGGGAATACCCGCCTGCTGGCAGAGTGGGCTGACAGCGGAGCCGGATTTCTGCGGAGCTCATGACTGGGTGCGGTTTTATGTGGCACCCTATGGCTGGCTGTATGCCGATCCTTCCTATGGTACCGGCGCAGTAAGGCTGGGGAATGAGGAGCGCAGACGATTTTATTTCGGAAATCTGGACGCCTGTCGGATGGTGGCAAACAATGCATTTCAGGCGCCCTTCACCATCGAGAAGGAACACTGGCGGGCGGATCCCTATGACAATCAGGTGGGAGAGATGGAGACGGGAGACAGAGGACTGCGCTATAGTGAGTACGAGCGAAGCAAAGAGGTTTTGCTGTGTGAGGAGATCACGGATGCGGATGAAACCGGTCGAAGGAGAGCTTTACTGACCTCTGTTATGTGAGAGAAGGGGAGTAGAATTTTGTTTCGTGATGTACGGAAAGAAAAAAGAGAGAAAGGAATAGGGATGAAGATTACAGAAATAAAACTGGGTATTTTATCGGTTCCGCTGCGCGTGCCATTTAAGACGGCGCTGCGCACGGTAAACAGCGTGGAGGATGTGATCGTGGAGATCCACACCGATACAGGAGCTGTGGGCTACGGCGAGGCGCCGCCGACAGGCGTTATTACCGGTGATACCACGGGAGCGATCGTGGGTGCGATAAAAGACCATATCGCGAAAACGCTGATCGGCAGAGATGTGGAAGATTTTGAGGATCTGTGCATCGCCCTGCAGCAGTGTGTGGTAAAAAACAGCAGCGCCAAGGCGGCGGCGGATATGGCGCTCTGGGATCTCTATGGGCAGCTCTATCGGATTCCGGTCTACAAACTGATGGGCGGCGCAAGAAAGTCCATCATTACGGATATTACGATCAGCGTCAATGAGCCGGAAGAGATGGTGCGGGATGCGAAAAATGCCATTGAGAGAGGTTATGACTGTCTGAAAGTGAAAGTGGGGAAGGAGCCGGAGAAGGACATTGCCAGACTGTCGGCTATCCGCAGCGCAGTGCCGAAGGAGACCTGCATCCGCATCGATGCCAACCAGGGCTGGAGCCCCAAGGAGGCGGTGCGGATCTTAAACGGTATGCAGGAGCGCGGGCTGGATATCGAGTTTGTGGAACAGCCGGTAAAAGCTCATGATTTTGAAGGTCTGAAATATGTAACAGAGCATTCCTATGTACCGGTGTTGGCGGATGAGAGCGTCTTTTCAGCTGAGGATGCCTTAAAGATCATGCAGATGAGAGCGGCGGATCTGGTGAATATCAAGCTGATGAAATGCGGCGGGCTCTACAATGCATTGAAAATTGCTTCCGCAGCAGAGGTGTACGGTGTGGAATGCATGATCGGCTGTATGCTGGAGGCAAAAATCAGCGTTAATGCAGCGGTGCATCTGGCCTGCGCAAAACAGATCATCACAAAGATCGATCTGGATGGACCGGTACTATGCAGGGAAGATCCGATTCTCGGCGGCGCTGTCTTTGACGAGAAGGTCATCACGGTTTCCGATGAGCCGGGATTGGGCATCAGAGGAATCGAGGAGGGAAAATTGCGGTATATCTGACAGGAGGCGAAAATGGAGAAAAAATATCAAATCAATACAGAGGAGAACAGGGCGTTTCTGAAGGAGATCAGAGAGGGGCTGTTTGCGTTCGGGCACAGATTCCCCTCGCTCGGCGGAAGCGCTTACTATCTGGGGGATGACGGCACCCCCTGGAAGGAGAGAAATCGTGAAACCTATGTGACCTGCCGCATGGCCCATGTCTACAGTATCGGGATGTTCCTCGGGCATGAGGGAAGCGCAGAGTTAGTGGATGAGGCGCTGCGAGGTCTCGCCGGGGAACTGGAAGATAAGGAGCACGGCGGCTGGTATGCGGGGCTTACGGCGGATGGCAGAAATCTTCCCGACAAACAGTGCTACGCCCACGCATTTGTGATTTTGGCGGCTTCCTCCGCGCTGCTGGCGGGAAGAACGGGAGCCAGGGAACTTTTGGAGAAAGCGATCAGGCTATATGACCTGCGTTTCTGGAATGAGGCGGAAGGACTTGCCTGCGATACCTGGAATACGGAGTTTACGGTATTGGATGATTACCGGGGATTGAATGCCAATATGCATTCGGTGGAGGCTTTTCTTGCGGCGGCGGATGTGCTGAAGGACGAGATGTATCGGGGGCGCGCGGGACGGATCATTGAAAAAGTGACCGGGTGGGCAGAAAACAATGAATGGCGGATCCCGGAGCATTTCACAGAGAAATGGGAGGCGGTACTTACATACAATCAGGAAAAACCGGATGATCCCTTTAAGCCTTACGGCGCAACGCCAGGCCACGGAATCGAGTGGGCAAGGTTAATAACCCAGTGGGCGCTTTCCGCTCACAGGGATGACAAAGAGGCGGCTGATCGTTATGTGAAAGCAGCGGAAAATCTCTACTGCCGGGCTGTGGCCGATGCCTGGAATGCGGACGGCGCGCCGGGAATCTGCTATACTACCGACTGGCAGGGAAAACCTGTGGTGCACGACAGGATGCACTGGACGTTAGCGGAGGCGATCAACACGGCGGCGGTGCTTTACCGTGTGACCGGAAAGGAGAACTATGCGGCAGATTATGCGCAGTTTATGGCCTATCTCGACAGTATTGTGCTGGATCATGTGAACGGCTCCTGGTACCACCAGTTAGATGAGAAGAATCAGTTGAAGGAAACCGTATGGCCGGGAAAAGCGGATCTCTACCACGCTCTGCAGGCGACATTGATTCCTTACTATGCGCCGGATGTGTCTATTGCGGTGGCAGTGAAGGAGAGGCGGGCTGTTTCTTCTTAAGAGCCAGGATAAAGGATATGCAAAGCGTTCTATGGATAAGTGGAGCGTTCCATGGACAAGTGAAACGTTTCACGGATAAGGCAGCGTGTTTGGCGGGTGTGCCTGGCCCGACAAACGGGGCTGTTATCGGAACGGCAAAATAGGACAGAGAAGGAGAAAATAGTATGGGCGTATTGTTGGGACTGAGACCGGAACCGGTTTTTCATTATTTTGAGGAGATCTGCGGGATTCCGCACACCTCGCATCACGAGAAGGCATTGAGCGACTATTGTGTCAGGTTTGCAAAGGAGCGGGGGTATGAGTGCATTCAGGATGAGATGGGCAATGTGATCATTATCGCGGAGGCGACGCCCGGTTATGAGGCGGTTCCGGCGGTGATCCTGCAGGGACATCTGGACATGGTGGGCGATAAGGCGGCAGGCTGCGATATTGATATGGAGAGGGAAGGCCCCCGGGTTTATGTGGACGGCGATTTTCTTCGGGCAGATGGGACGACGCTTGGGGCAGATAACGGCATCGCCGTGGCCTATATGCTGGCGCTTTTGGATGCGAAGGATAACAGTATCCCCCATCCGAGGCTGGAGGTGGTGCTTACAGTGTGTGAGGAAGTGGGGCTTCTGGGTGCTTCCGCCATGGATTTTTATCCCTGTCGTGCCCGCCGCATGATCAATATTGATTCGGAGGTGGAGGGTATTCTGACGGCAGGGTGTGCCGGCGGACGGCGGTCCAGGTGTCATATTCCGGTAAAGCGTATCCTCCGAACGGGACTTCTCTGCAAACTGGAACTGGTGGGGCTATTGGGCGGTCATTCCGGGATGGAGATCGATAAGGGAAGAGCCAACGGCGCCATGCTGTTAGGGCGTTTTCTGATGCACTTGAAAGAGACCTTGTCCTATGATCTGGTGAATTTTGCGGCGGGTGCAAAGGAGAATGTGATTCCAAAGAGCGGTTCTGCGGTGCTGTTGATACCGGAGGAGGAGGAAAGCCACTTAAGAAAGGTCATGGAGAAATTTCTGGACTGTATGGAGGCGGAATACGGCAAGGCCGATCCGGATATCCGGCTGGAGCTTACGGTTGGGAAAACCGGAGAATTTCCGGTGCTTGACAGAGTGTCTCTCGGCCGGGTGTTGACTGCACTGAATCTGATGCCCAACGGCGTGCAGGCCATGAGTATGGATCTGCCGGGGTTGGTGGAGACTTCCATCAATATGGGTGTGGCGGAGCTTGTCGAGGATGAGCTGATTATCAGGCAGTCCATCCGCAGCAGTGTATCTTCCGCCAAGGAGATGATCTCGAAAAAGGTGACGCTGCTTGCAGAACAATTGGGCGGAGAGGTGGATTTTCAGGGGGATTATCCGGCCTGGCCCTATGCCAGAAACTCGAAGCTGCGGGATCTGTGCGTGGAAGTCTTTAAGAGACAGTACGGCCATGAGCCGAAGATCGAACTGATGCACGCGGGGTTGGAATGCGGTATCATATCCGGCAAACTGGAAGGCCTCGACTGTATTTCTTTCGGGCCGAGTCAGTTTGACATTCACACGCCGAACGAGCATGTGAGCATCTCCTCAGCGGCCAGGGTGTGGGAGTATCTGAAGGCGATCCTGGCGGAGAAATAAGGGTATAAAAAGGAACAGGACGGTATACCGGAAAAAGTATAATATTTTTAATGGTATGGTATCGGGGCATGCGGAAAACAATCTGCGTGCCCTGTTTTTGGAAAATGCTCGTTGATATCGGTTAAAATGTGCAGACAAACCGGTGACATATCCGGTCATTTGCAATGATTTAGTCGAGATATTCCTTGTCAAATTTGCGGGTACTGTGCTGACTGTCTTCTATCAGATGATAAATTAGATTCATTTCTATCGGTGTGGAAGAACCGGAATTCTGATCATAGTATTCTTTCAAAAGATCCAACATAAAATCATCTCTCAACATGAAAAAAATTGCCTGGAAATTGCCGGTGAATTCTTCGCAGTGATAAATGTTTTTATTCATTACGCAGAACTGGCCTGCCTTGTAGGTATAAATCTGATTTTCTACATGATTGGTGACTTCCCCGGAGATTACATACATAATTTCAATACAGGAATGTTTGTGCAGAGAATAAGGTCTTGGAGAATAGACCAATTTATTTTTGGTCTGCAGGGTGTGAAAAGTATTTTGCGACAGCATAAAAACATTGTAGAAGTCTTCATTTTCGTTAAAGATTTCCAAAAGGAGCATGAAAGGCACATGTATATCATGAAGCTGAAAGTCACCATCGTCTGAGATATTGACATGCAGTTTGTTGAGATCATTTGAAGAGAATGAATCGGGGGTGGAAATATTATGATGAATAAACTGATCAAAATTAATCATACAAAACCTCCGGAGGTTGAATTTGGTCACAGTTCATATGGCGCCAGGTATGGATTGGTCATTGATAAGCTGTTTCAAAAAATTATATGCTGATTATACCATAATATCTGGCAAGGTAAAAGTTTAAGAGAAGGGAGAACGGGATGAAAAAAACGAAGTTTAATTTGGGCTGGACAGTCCATGAAGGGGGAGGCGGTTCGCTGAATCTTTTGTCGACGGTGGAGAAACTGTCAAAAGAAGTGATACTTCCCCATGATGCGTCTATCGAAAAGGAGAGAAATCCGAAAGAACCTGATGGAAGCGGGAATGGTTTTTTCAGGGAGGAAACGGTACATTACACAAAAGAGTTTGAGTTGAATCCGTCGGACAGCGGGAAAAATGTATGGCTGGAATTTGAGGGAATCTATCAGAATTCCTTTGTGTACATAAATAATTCTTTTGCAGGGCAGTGTCCGTACGGCTACAGCAATTTTTATGTCGATGCCACGAAATATGTGCATTTTGACCGGAAAAACAATATAAAAGTGGTGGTAAAAAACGGTGTGCCGAGCGGGCGATGGTATACGGGAGGCGGTATCTACCGGGACGTAAATCTGATGATCGCCGACAGGATGCACCTGGTGCCGGACGGCATACATCTGAAAACACTGGATCTTGAGGAGAAGTTTGCGGTGGTAGAGTCGGAGGCCGTAGTGGAATATACGGGAACAGGGACAAGAGATGTCAGGGTGGAGATCATGCTTTACGATGGAGACGGCACAGTTGTTGCGAAGGATTCGAGACCGATCACAATGGAGGAGCACACGAAGGAGGTTCTGCGCCAGAAATTATATGTGACGGATCCAAAACTCTGGGATACGGAATCTCCCCATCTTTATCATTACCATATTCAGATCAAAGAAGAGGAAACGATATTGGATGAGGAGAAAGGGACCTTCGGCATCCGAAAGCTTCAGCTGGATCCAAAACATGGACTGCGGATCAATGGAAAGATTACCAAGCTGCGTGGCGGATGCATTCACCATGACAATGGAATCATAGGGGCGGCAGAATTTGTACATGCCGCAGAGTTCCGGATAAGGAAACTGAAAGAGGCTGGGTTTAATGCCGTCAGAAGTTCTCACTATCCGATGAGCCGAAGACTGTTGGAGGCCTGCGATAAACTGGGGATGCTGGTAATGGACGAGTTTTCGGATGTATGGACTTCCTCAAAAGTGGATTATGATTATGCGATGCACATGGCAAAATGGTGGGAACAGGATGTGATCAATCTTGTCAACAAAGATTACAATCATCCCTGTGTGATCATGTATTCCATTGGGAACGAGATCCCGGAGACCGGAAATCGATTTGATGTGAAGTGGGGAAAACTGCTGGCGGACAAGATCCGTGAGCTGGATGATAAACGGTATACGGTCAACAGTGTAAATCTGATGTTAGGCCTTGCTGAACATATGGAGGAGATCATGGCCGGGTTTACAGGTGAAACCGTTCAGGATCGCGCTCTGGTGGATGGAACGATGGAAATCAACAGTATGATGAGCAATCTGAATGACACGATCAGAAAGTTCATCACGACTGATACGGCGGGAAGGGTGACGGAGAGCGCATTTTCACAGGTGGATATTGCAGGCTACAATTATGGAACGGCAAGATATGAAATGGAAGGGGACAGCTATCCAAACCGTGTGATCGTGGGTTCTGAAACATATCCGAAAGATTTGGATGTGAACTGGGAGTTTGTAGAGAAGAAACCGTATATAATCGGCGATTTTTTGTGGACAGCCTGGGATTATCTGGGAGAAGCGGGAATCGGAAAAGTTTCTTATGGGGAACCTGAAAAGGGTTTTTATGCATCCTACCCGTATAAGGCGGCATATTGTGGGGATTTCAATCTGATTGGCGACAGAAGACCGGTGTCATATTGGCATGAAATTATCTGGGGATTGCGGAAAGCACCGTATTTGTCTGTACAGCCGCCAAAGTATTTCGGCATGGAACGCAGGGTTTCAAGCTGGGGAATGACGGATGCTGTGAAAAGCTGGAACTGGGAAGGATTTGAGGGAAAACCTGTTACAGCGGAGGTGTATGCGGATGCGGATGAGGCAGAACTGTATGTAAATGGAAGGCTGATCCAGCGAAAGAAAATCGGCGAGACCAAGAAATGTGTCGCTCTGTTTGAAACGGTGTATGAACCGGGAATTTTAGAAACGATCGTCTATAAAGACGGCATGGAAGCCGGGAGAGATGCGATTGTGACAGCAAAGGAAAATGCAAAGCTTCTGGTATGTGCGGACGCCCAGACCATTCCGGCGAACGGCGAAGATATCTGCTATGTCGAGATCAGTCTGGTGGATGAGGACGGCAATTTGAATCCGGGTACGGAGAAAGAAGTGACAGTTTCCATAGATGGACCGGGAAGGATACTGGGATTTGGGAGTGCGGCTCCTGATTCGACGGAAAACTACTTTGACACGAAAGCAAAGTTTTATGAGGGACGCCTTCGTGCCGCAGTGCGGGGAGTCGGAGAAAGTATTGTTTTGACTTTTCAGGCGGACGGCTGTGATGAGGCGGCTGTGGAGATAGAAGCAGTATGAGAGGAATGATTCAACTGAAAAGAAAGAAGGAGAGAGACTTAAGATGAAAAGAGAAAAGGCAAAAACGAAAAAGAACAGATTACCACATTTCCCGTCCAGATCGCTTGCATGGACCGGATATGTGACCTCCAGTGGGGTACAAAGCCTGGTGATGGGGTATCTTACATTCTATCTGACAGAAAATGTGATGCTTTCTGCGGCAATCGTCAGCGCCATCATAGCGAGTGCAAGAGTATTCGACGGTATTTCGGATATTATTGCAGGGCTGATTATTGATAAAACTCATACTAAGATTGGAAAAGCGCGCCCTTATTCCATTTTTACATTGCTGATGTGGCTGTTTACGGTGCTTGTTTTTTCTGTACCGGGTACGTCCACAGCGGGGAAGGTCATATATGTCGCTGTTTTTTATAATCTGTCTGAATCCATATCCCGCACCATGCTGTATGCCTCTGAAAATGTGCATTATAAGATAAGCTTTAATTCGGAGGAGCAGCTGGATGTGGTTGGCATCACAGGGCTTATCGGGGGAATCGCCAATATGCTGGTTGCCATAGTGATTCCGCAGCTGATTTCAAATTACGGCGTGCAAAAGAACGGCTGGACAATGATAGCGCTGGTTTTTGCCGTTCCCTGTACAGTTATGGGGATGCTGAAATTGTTTCTTTTGCCGGAGACGCAGAATGCGGGAACGACTGATACAAAGCAGAAGAATGTTCCGCTGAAGGAGATACCGGGGCTTTTGATTCACAATAAATATTTGCTGATCTTTCTTACGGCAATGTTGTGCAAGACGATCGTATTTAATATGGCGTCTTCAGCGGGAACATATTATTACACTTATATTGTCGGAGATGTGAGCGTAATGTCTACGACAAGCGCTCTGGGGATGGTCAGTATGCTTATTATGCCTTTGATCCCTGTGGTTTCGAGAAAACTGGGAATGAAGCGTTTTATCAGTTACAGTATGCTGTTTGGCGCAGTCGGAATGGGAGTCCTCTATGCCGCACCGACTAATTTGGGGACATTGTCCCTGTACATTATCGCAAATGCTCTCGGAACGGCTCCGTTCAGTATGCTTTCTACGGTGATGTCCATCCAGTGCATGAAATATTCGGAGTGGAAAAACGGTGTCGCCATTGACGGCGTGATAGCATCCTGCAGCGGATTTGTCTCGAAAATCGGCGCGGCGCTGGGAGCGGTTATTATAGGAGCCTGCCTGACAGCCGGAGGATACTCAAAGACACTTTCGGTTCAGCCGGAATCCGCATTTCAGATCTTTGAATAAATCTGCTGAATTCCGGTACGGTGAAATCCAGCTCAGAGTGTCTGGCGGGATATATAATGCCTTTATTGATCAGCTGAGCCCGTGTGGGAGAGATCGTTTTCACCTTTATGTCCAATTGTCTGGCAATATTTGAGATGGTGCAGGGCAGTTCGTCACATTTTACCATGGCAAATATAAATTTTTTATCACCGTCAGAACATCGTTCATATCGGACTTTAAAAAATCCCGTGTCCAATATCCTGAAAAATTCAGGAATAATATTTTCGATAGTATCCATATCAATTATTTTATTGTTTGTACTGCCATAGGCAATCTGGCATAACTGCTGAATAAAAAAAGGATATTCCTTTGTTACGCTTATGATTTTATCAAGAGCTTCTTTTGTATAAGATGTTCCAAACTTTTTGGCCGGTTCCTCGATGGCCTTTTGGGATTGATCCTCTGTCAGGGAACCGACTTCCTTGTACAGAAAAAGCCTTTCGGAATATGATTTTTCATCGGATAGCATTTTGTATATTTTGGGTAGTCAGGCGCCTATCACCATAACGGGATATCCCAGTTGGTTGGTGCGATGCAATGCGGCGATCAAGGCTCCCAGTTCTTCTGACTTCATATATTGTATTTCATCAATAAAAAAGCAGATCGGCACTTCCGATTTATATGCGGTTTCTCCGATTGTCACAAATACTTCCGTAAGGCTTTGCGTTAGATTGATGGATTTATATAATTCTTTTTCCTGCATGGACAGAGAAAAGGTATTGTCATTGGGATCAAAGGATACAACTAATGACTTAATTGCATCAAGCGGTTTTTGAATCAGATTTTTAAATTTTTCTTTTGTGCTTACTCTCCTCAAAAACGCTTGGGAACAGGATTGGTCAATTGAAATACGTTAGATTACGTTCTGAAATATGCTAGACTTATATAGATTTGAAAAGGATAGAGGTGTCTGGGGGATTTAAGCAGGAATATTTGTAAAAAATTTTCGGGTTGTAATGCTATTTTGCGTTGAACATGCTATACTGATCCTGTGGAAAGTAAATGAAGAAGGCGTTGCGATATTCAGTCAGCGTTTGTCGTGTCAGAAGAACAGAGAAAACAGGAAATGTGAGGATAAAAGGAGAGCGTTGATATGAGGAAGAATCTTTATAAAACGTTGGCAGGTATTTCGCTGTGCGCCTGCATCATGGCGTTGACAGCCTGCGGCGGCACGGGCGATGCGGCGGCGGATGATCCGGAGCAGGAGCAGACTGTCACAGTGACGGAAAAGGAGACACCTGAGGATGCGGAAGAGACGGAGGAAGCGTCCGTGGAAGTGCAGGAGAGAGAGCTTTCGGCGGAAGAAGCGGAAGCTTTGCAGGCGGCGCAGATCAGACATTATTACAGCGGGGTGCTCTCAGAACTTACCGCGGCGTGGCGGCTTCCCGATATGGAGGTTGACACCAGTTCCCTGGAAGGCGGATTCGGCGAGATGCGGGACAACAGCTTTGCCGTGACGGATATCGACGGGGACGGCAGGGAGGAACTGATTATCAGCTACGCAAACGCCTCCATGGCGGGGATGTTTGAGGTGATCTACGACTATGATCCGAAGACGGAACAGTTGCGGCAGGAATTTCTGCAATTTCCTTCCATTGCATATTTTGACAATGGTGTCATAAGTGCACAGGCATCCCACAATCACAGCAGAGGGATGGATTTTTGGCCGATTGATCTCTACCGCTATCAGGCAGAGCAGGATGCCTATGAATGGATCGGCTATGTGGACACCTGGGGCAGGAGTTGGTCGGAGTTCTTTGATGCAGATGAAAGCAAGCCATTCCCGGAGGAGCTGGATGTTGACGGTGACGGGATCCTCTACAATATTCAGACAGGGAGTCCGGATGCCATCTCCTATGATTACGAGGAGTACTGTCATAATAAAGCAGATTACGAAGAATGGTATCAGGAGATCATGGCGGGGGCGGATGAAATTCAGATTGACAGAGAGCCCCTGGAGTATGTCTCCTTTGCAGATTTTACAGCGCATTATCTATCGATGTTAGCTGACTATGCAAACATCGGCCGCACGGATACGGAGACAGATCTGGGACTGCTTATTCTGAAGAATGAGGAGGAATATTTTCTAGATGCGTCGAAGAAATTGCTCACAGAATCATATGAGGTGGTGATCGAACAGCCTTACCCTGATGGTGAGGAGTATACGGTCGGTGTGGTTGACGGCAAAGAGATTTTTTCTTTTACGGAATTAAATGCAGGTTATCTCGGATATGAGAAGGAAAAAGTGGGAGATGTGACAATTTTTGGAATTTATCCCGGTCTCAGCGTGGACGCCGCCTGGAAAAAGCTGAAAGCTTACGGTTTTTACGCTTCACCTTATGGGGAAGTGGAGAATTGTCTGATTACCGGAGAGGGGTTTGGCAATATATGCGTGACTTTTCTGGAGGAGAACGGCAGGGTGACAACGATCTCTGCGGGACCGTTTTGCGCCTTTGCAGGATGAGTGCTTTACAAAAAGGCATAAATCATATAAAATAGGCATAGTAAAAAAGTAGGTGATGTCTATGGAATATAAAAGAATTGATGAAAATACGATACGCTGTATCGTCACAGAAGAGGACATGGAAAACTTTGGGCTGAATCTGGATGAGTTTTTAAGTCATTCGGGGCGGTCAGATGAGTTTTTACAGTACATAGTTTCCGAGGCGAGAGATGAACTCGGATATGAGAACGACAAAGGGATCGTCTCCATGCGTCTGGAGGTGCTGAGTGACAGGCGCATTTCCATTACTTTCGGCAACGGCAACGAAAAGCAGGTGCGGGAGCAGGTTCTGAAATATTTAAAGGAACTGGCGGAAAGTCATATTCTGCAGGAGATCGGAAGAATATTTGGGGATAGGCAGAAGGACGCGCCCGAGACACAGCAGAAGCAGGTTCCGGCGAAAAGTGTGCCGGGGGAAGCCGGAGAGCAGAAGGAACGGAAAGAGCTTTTCCGTATGTACGGTTTTGCTTCGCTGCGGGATGTCATGTCTTTTTGTCGTGCAGTGGGCCTGAAACAACCTGTAAAGAGCCATCTGTATAAAGAGAAGGAAAATTATTATCTGATCGTGGACAGATATCGGATCTCGGAATATCATTTTAATTTGCTGACGGCGGTGGCTTTTGATTACGGCAGAGTGATCGCGGAGCCGGGGCATTTGTACGATCATCTGCAGGAACATGGAGAACTTCTGATCGCTGATCGGGCGGTCGGTACTTTGAGAAAACTTTGATTCGGAAGGCGAAACAGCGAAACTACCGCTTTTCGCCTTTTTATGCGCAGGGGCGCCCGGAGGCAGTGTGTCAGTAGAGTTACGGGCTCCCCGTGCGGCGAGCAGAGAAAGTCTTCCCTGCCCGATTACATACGGGCATCCAGAGGTGCGTGATGAGAAAACAGACAGAAAAACTCCAGTGCAACAGAGCGACAAAAATGATTCCGTCATTTATTGCGGATGAACTGTCTTTCCGGGAGCTGGAGCAATTTATGGAACATATTGATGAATGTGAAAGCTGCAAGGAGGAACTATCCATACAGTTTCTGGTGGAGGTTGGTTTAAACAGCCTGGAAGCCGGAAATACTTTTGATTTACAGCAGGAACTGAATATTGCGCTGGAGGAGGCGGCAAAAAGAGTGCAGGTGTACCGTTTCTTCAGACACAGCGCGTTTGTTTTGGCCTGCGTCGGGATAGCGGCAGCCATACTCGGCGCGGCGCTGCTTCTTCTTTATTTTCTCGGATAAGGAAATGCAGACTGCACAGGGGGCAGAGATAAATTTTTCGCAGGCGGTTTTGAGTCTGCGCAGTGCCTGAAAGGCAGGAAGAAAAGGCGGCAGGATGTAGAAAGGGCTTGGTTATTGAGATGGCAGAAAAAATAGTATTGATAGACGGACACAGTATTTTGAACAGGGCTTTTTACGGACTTCCGGACTTGACTAACGCTGCAGGACAGCATACGGGAGGGGTGTATGGCTTTCTGACGATCCTGTTTAAGGTATTGGAGGAGGAAAATGCGGACTATCTGGCGGTGGCCTTTGATGTACATGCTCCGACTTTCCGCCATGAGATGTATGCGGCGTATAAAGGGACCAGAAAACCCATGCCGGAAGAGTTAAGGGAGCAGGTTCCGTTACTCAAACAGGTGCTGCGGGCCATGGGGATTCTGACCATTGAAAAGCCGGGGCTGGAGGCCGACGACATTCTCGGGACCTTGGCGAAACAGGCGGAGAAGGACGGTATGGAGGTGGTATTGATTTCCGGGGACAGGGATCTGTTACAGATTGCCGGCGATCATATCAAAATACGAATTCCCAAAACGAAGGGCGGCCGTACCGAGGTGGAAGACTATTATGCGAAGGACGTGGAGGCCGCCTATCAGGTGACGCCCCTTCAGTTTATCGAGTTGAAGGCGTTGATGGGAGATTCGGCAGATAATATACCGGGTGTGCCGAAGGTAGGGGAAAAGACGGCTAAAGACCTGATGGTGACTTATGGTTCACTGGAAAATATATATGCCCATCTGGAGGAGATCTCCAAAAAGAGTATCAGAGAGTCCCTTGCGGCGAACAGAGATCTGGCGGATCTGAGTTTGAAGCTTGCCACGATCAATGTAAACGGCGAATTTCCGTTTTCCTATGAGGATGCGGCGATCGGAGATTTTTATACGGATGAGGCTTATGAACTGTTCCGGAAGCTTTCCTTTAAAAATCTGCTGAACAGGTTTGACAGGGAGAAAGGAAAACAGGAGATCCGTTTTTCTGAGCTGCAGAAACAGAAAGAACTGGAGAAGCTTCTGACAAAGGCGGAGGAGAAAAAAGAGGCGGCACTGCTTTTTTATATGGGACAGAAGCGGGAACCCGAGGAGAATGAACAGCTCAGTTTCTTTTCCACACAGGAGGAGAATACGGAGGAACCGTTACTCTGCGCAGCTTTATCCGTGCCCGGCGCGGATGCGGCATTTATCAGTTTCAGGGATGGGAAGGAAAAGAAACGGCAGGAAATCACATCGGCCTTTTTGTGGGAAAAAATGAAAATGCTCTGCGAGAAGGGCGTTTGTCTCACGGGATTTCAGATGAAGGATTATTATGTGCATCTGGGAGATGAAATGGAGACAGAGAAGCTTTTTGATGTGCTGATCGCGGCATATCTGTTGAATCCATTAAAGAGCGATTATCAGATAGAGGATATAGCAGGGGAGCATTTGGGAAAGAGTATCGCTTCCTACGGGCAGCTTTTCGGAAAAAAGAAACCGGCGGAAGCATTGCGGGAACAGAGAGAAGATTTTGTGCGGTATCTGTGTGGTCTGGCGAATATTTTATCGGAGAGCAGGCCGGTATTAGAGAAAAAACTGAGAGAGACGAATCAGTTTTCTCTGTTTGAAGAGATTGAGATGCCTTTATCCAAAGTGCTGTACCACATGGAAAAAGAAGGCGTTTTGGTGAAACCCCAGGAACTGAAAGAGTACGGCGACGCTTTGATAGACAGGATCAAAGAACTGGAAGGATCGATCTGGGAGAAAGCGGGTACGCAGTTTAATATCAATTCCCCGAAACAGTTGGGAGAGGTGCTGTTCGGAGCGATGAAGCTGCCCGGCGGCAAAAAGACGAAGACAGGCTATTCCACGGCGGCGGATGTGTTGGAGAAGCTGGCGCCGGAACATCCGATCGTAGGCGAGATTTTAGAGTATCGGACACTGACAAAATTAAAGTCCACCTACGCGGATGGGCTGGCGGTTTATATCGGGGCGGATAAGCGGATCCACACCACCTTCAACCAGACCATCACCGCCACCGGGCGGCTCAGCTCCACGGAGCCGAATTTGCAGAATATTCCGATGCGGATGGAGTTGGGACGGCGGATCCGCAAGGTCTTTGTACCGAAGGAGGGGTTCGTGCTGATGGACGCGGATTACTCCCAGATCGAGCTGCGGGTACTGGCGTCCATGTCTGGCGATGAGCAGCTGATCGATGCCTACAGGCAGGAGGCGGACATTCACAGGATCACGGCGGCGAAGGTATTCCATATCCCCCAGGAGGAGGTGACGCCCCTGCAGAGAAGGAATGCGAAGGCAGTGAATTTCGGCATCGTGTATGGAATCAGTTCCTTTGGGCTGAGTCAGGATCTTAGTATCTCGAAAAAGGAGGCGGCGGAGTATATCGAAAAATATTTTGAGACCTATCCGGGGATCAAGGTATTTTTGGATAACTGTGTGAGAGACGCAAAGGAAAAGGGCTGTTCTGTGACGCTGTTTGGCAGAAGGCGTCCCATACCGGAGCTTACTTCGGGGAATTTTATGCAGCGTTCCTTCGGGGAGCGCGTGGCCATGAATGCGCCGATCCAGGGAACAGCGGCGGATATCATTAAGATCGCCATGGTGCGGGTGGATGAAAGATTGCGGAAGGAGGGCTTTCGTTCGAGACTGATTTTACAGGTGCATGATGAACTGCTGGTGGAGACCGCGGTGGAGGAGGTCGAACAGGTGCGGGAGATTCTGAGTACGGAGATGAAGCAGGCGGCAAAGCTGGCGGTGGAGCTGGAGATCGATTTAAATACCGGGGATAACTGGTATGATGCGCACTGACGGAAGGGATTGTCTGGCAGAGTTGAAAAGGCGAAGGGATGGTGTATATTATGTGGTTCTGGTGGTTTATGTTTGTATGCGATCTGTTGGTGCCGATAGCGTTTTTGATCTGTGGATGGATTATGCGGAAGCAGACGCCTGAGAAGATTAACAGACTGGTGGGGTATCGCTCCAGGCGTTCCATGAAAAATGTGGAGACGTGGAAATTTGCGAATGAGTATTGCGGCAGGTTGTGGTGGAGGATCGGCTGGGTAATGTTTCTGTTTTCCGGACTGGTGCAGATTCCGTTTATGCATTCTTCGGAGGATACCATTGGAATCATGGGGGGAATTCTCTGCACAGTACAAACTGTTTTGCTGATTGGTTCGGTGATTCCCACAGAAATTGCCCTGAAGAAAACATTTTTTGAAAATGAGAGAAGGCTGTGACAGAAAAAGTCAGCATTCTTTTCCGCGGGAAAATGGTGATGGAATTCCGTGGGAAGAGGAAACAGGAAACAAAAATAATTTATCCGGAGAAATGCAGAGGAAGGTCAATGAGACGAAACGACAGAGAAATCAGGGATTTTACTGAAATAGTTGAAGTGATAAAAAAGTGCGACGTATGTCGGATCGCGTTGCATGATGCGGGTTATCCTTATATGATTCCGTTAAATTTCGGCATGAAAACCGAGGGGGAACAGATCACCCTTTACTTTCATGGGGCAGGAGAGGGAAAGAAGCTTGAACTGATCAGGCAGGATAACAGAGCTTCCTTTGAGATGGACTGTTCCCATGAACTGATCGTGGACAAAGAGGGGTGTCGGTGTACGATGGGATATGAAAGCGTCGTGGGAAGAGGCAGAATGGAGATCGTCGAGGGGGAGGAGAAACAGGAAGCGCTGCGCGCCCTGATGAGGCAGTACCATGAGGGGGAGTTTCCGTTTCGGCAGGAAGTGGCTGAGCGGACTACTGTGATGAAGCTTACGGTGGAAGAGGTGACCGGGAAGAGGCATCGGAAGTAGATAAATATATGCCGAAATGAGGATTTCTGATAATCAGAAACAGGGGATATGATTAAGATGATCATAAAATACTTTGAGGAGTATGGAAAAGCAAAAACAGGTAATATAGCGGACAATATAGGAGCAGAATGAAAAAATCAGAAATAAAAACTAATGCGATCCGATTATTGGAACAGAAAAAGATTCCGTTTTCAATCCATCATTACGTGGATTCCGGAGCGGTGAGCGGCATGGAAGTTGCCGAAGTTCTGGGGGAAAATCCGGAGGCGGTCTTTAAGACCTTGGTGACAGTCGGAAAATCGGGGGAGCACTATGTCTTTGTAGTGCCGGTGAATAAGGAGTTGAACTTAAAGAAAGCGGCGAACGTGGCGGGAGAGAAGAGTGTCAGTATGATAAAATCAAAGGAGTTGCTGCCGCTCACCGGCTATATTCATGGAGGCTGTTCTCCTATCGGGATGAAGAAGTTTTTTAAGACGTTTATTGACCGCAGTGCCGAGAAGCAGCAGACTATTATGGTGAGCGGCGGGAAGATCGGGTATCAGATCGAGATTGCGCCGGAAGAACTGGCGAAAGTGATTCGGTTTACCCTGGAAGATATCTCGGAGGCAGTGAACGGGGAAATATAGAGATAAGACGAAACAATGTTCCTTTGGGCAAATACGGGAGAATCGCAGCAAGACGAAAGAAAAGGCCATTTTATATTTTGCAGGTATCTGTGAAAAACTGCGGGAGAACAGGAGAATAAAAAGAAATATTTACTTTTATAGAGGAAAGAGGAAATAGCGATGAAAACAATCGGTATTACCGGCGGCGTGGGCAGCGGAAAATCGGAATTGTTGTCTTACATAAAAGAGAAGTATTCCTGTGAGATCCTTCTGGCGGATGATTTGGCGAAAGAACTGCAGGAGCCGGGGGGCGTGTGCTATGCGCCTTTGATAAAACTGCTGGGAGAGGATATTTTAGACGGGGACGGAAGCATTATCAAAACGGCGATGGCGGACAAAATTTTCGGAGATGCCGCGCTTTTGGAGAAGGTAAACGGACTGATTCATCCGGCTGTGACGGCGGAAATTTTGCGCCGGATAGAGGAGGCGAAAAAAAACAGGGAAATTGTTCTGTTTTTTGTGGAAGCGGCATTGCTAATTGAGAATGGATTCGATAAAATATGTGATGAGATGTGGTATATTTATGCGGATGAGAGGGTGCGGCGGGAGCGTCTTGCGCATTCCAGGGGGTACAGTGCGGAAAAAATAACGGCGATCATGGCAAAGCAGCTTGCGGAGGAAGAGTTTCGGAAAAACTGTCAGGTGGTGATCAACAACAGCGGCTCCCTCTCAGAGAGTATCAGGCAGATCGATCAAGTATTGGAGGCTTATCAGTGGCAAAGGTAAAAAAGATATCGGGAAAAACAGTCTTCGGGCTGGACATAGGAACCAGAAGCATCGTGGGTACGGTGGGGTATAAAAAGGGCGACGAGTTTTACTGTCTTGCGCAGCGGATCAAGGAACATGAGACCAGATCCATGCTGGACGGACAGATCCATGATATCGGGCTGGTGAGTGAGACCATCACGGAAGTGAAGGAAGAACTGGAAAAAGAAACGGGGATGGAGCTGACGGAAGTCTGTATTGCGGCAGCAGGACGTGTGCTTCGGACAGTGACGGTAAAAAGCGAACTGGAATTTCAGGAGAGCAGGGAAGTCACAGTGGAAGATATCTATAATCTGCGCTCCATGGCCATCGAGAAAGCCTATGAAGAGTTTACCTCGGAGGAGGATGCCGCCATGTCCTTCTACTGTGTGGGAAATTCTGTGATCCGCTATTATATGAATAAATACCCGATCGGCAACCCGGAAGGGCATAAAGCAGGAGATATCGGCGCGGATCTGATCGCCACTTTTTTGCCCGAGGATGTGATCGACGGGTTGTATAAGGCGGTGGAGCTTGCGGGACTGCGGGTGGCAAGCCTGACGTTAGAGCCGATTGCCGCGATCCAGGTTGCGATCCCGAAAAATTACAGGATGTTAAATCTGGCGTTAGTGGATGTGGGAGCGGGAACCTCTGACATCTGTATTACGGAGGACGGCAGTATTACTGCTTACGGCATGATCCCCCTTGCAGGGGATTCCCTGACGGAAATTATCGCGAAGGAGTGTCTGGTGGATTTCGCCGGGGCGGAGGCCATCAAGAGAGGACTTGGAGAAGGCGAAGAGGTTACGTATCAGGACATTATCGGACTGCCGCAGACGATAAAAAGTGCGGATTTATTGAAAGTGTTGGAACCGGCGATTGACAGGCTGGCGGGAGAAGCCGCAGAAAAGATACTGGAACTGAACGGAGGTAAGCCGGTCAGTGCGGTTTTTGTGGTAGGCGGCGGCGGGAAGATTCCCGGTTATACGGATAAGCTGGCGGAGAAGATCGGCATTCAGAGCCAGCGCTCTGTGCTGCGCGGCGAGGAAGTGATGGGAAATATTATCTTCTCCGAGGAGGTGAAGAAGGATTCCACACTGGTGACGCCTCTCGGCATCTGTCTGAATTATTATGAACAGAATAATAACTTTATCATTGTTACCTTTAATGAGAAACGGATCAAACTGTACGATAACGATAAGCTTTCCGTGGTAGACGCGGCGATGCAGGCGGATTTTTCCAATGAACTGCTGTTTCCGCGCAGAGGAAAGGAGCTGCGTTTTACGGTCAACAGGAAGGCAAGGAGTGTAAAAGGGCAGCTCGGTGAGGCGGCCGTCATTAAGATCGGCGGCAGGGAGGCCAATATCTACGCGCCGATTCATGAAAACGATGTGATCCGGGTGAAGGAATCCACAGAGGGGGCGCCGGGCAGTATGATGATCAGCTCCCTGCCGGAATTTCGGGATATTATCTCCGTACAGGTGCAGGAGAAACGGATCAATGTGACGAAGTATGCCCGGGTAAACGGCGTATATCAGCTTCCTTCCTATAAAATCCAGCCGGGGGACGATATCGAGGTGTTGGATTACTGTACGGTGGCTCAGCTTCTGGAATTTATGGATATATTACTGCCGGAAGACAAAGTAATTTTAGTCAATCATAAACTGGCGGATCGGGAGACGAAGGTTTATGAGAATTATCTGGTGAGTTTTGTGGACAGATCCGAGCTTGAGGCGGCGGAGGCCGAAAAGCTGCGGGCGAGAGAGGAAGAGAAGCGCCGGAGTATGTATGAGACAGCAGGCGTCCCGACAGAAGAAGACGAGGAGGATGCGGACTGGGAAGAGGCCGGGGACGATGAGGAGACAGCCGCAGAACAGGAAGCGGAGAAAGAAACAGTAAAGGAAGTGATCTCCAATCCAATAACTGTGATGGTCAATGGATATCCGGTAGTGTTGACCGGGAAGATGGAGTATGTCTTTGTAGATATCTTTAATTTTATTGAGTTTGATCTGTCCAGCCCGAAGGGAGCCCTTGTGACAACGATCAACGGAGAGCAGGCGCAGCATCTGCAGGTGTTAAAAGAAGGCGATGTGCTGGAGATCCGCTGGGAAAATCAGGGATCGGCACTGTGAGCCTGCGGCAGGACAGTGATGGATGAGAGAGATATCTTTGGGCTGCGATTGTGGAAACAGAGCGGAGATAAGAGGGATATCTGAAGATTGTCAGCTGCAGGAACAAGGCAGAAAAAAGAGATATCGCGGTTTTCCGGAAACAGAATGAAAAAACAGGAAGCTTGAGGAATACGAATGAGAATGTGCAGTATTGCCAGCGGGAGCAGCGGCAATTGTATTTATGTGGGATCAGATACCACACATCTGCTGATCGATACCGGCATCAGCGGGAAGAGAACAGAGAAAGGCTTAAGGGAGTTAGAGCTGTCCATGCAGGACATTGACGGGATCTTTATCACCCACGAACATGCGGATCATATCCAGGGGTTGGGTGTACTTTCCAGAAAATACCAGGTTCCGATCTATTGTACGGAGGGGACAAAAAGGGGGATTCTGGCGGATCACCGTATAGGCGATGTGGATGAGGCGTTATTTCAGACAGTGAGACCGGATCAGAAATACATCGTGAAAGATATGACTGTGACACCGATCCGGATCAGTCATGATGCGGCGCAGCCGGTGGGCTATAAGATCAGTTACGGAAAACAGAAAGGCGCCGTGGTGACAGACCTCGGCGTTTACAATGATTATATCGTGGAACATTTAAAGGGGATGGATATCCTGTTTCTGGAGGCAAATCATGATGTGAACATGCTGCAGGTAGGGCCTTATCCTTATCCTCTCAAGCAGAGAATACTGGGGGAGAGAGGGCATCTCTCCAACGAGGCGTCCGGGAAACTGTTATGCAGGATACTGCATGATAATCTGAAAGCAATCGTGCTCTCCCATCTGAGCAAGGAAAACAATCTGCCGGAACTCGCCTATGAGACCGTGCGGGCTGAGGTTACGATGTCGGAACTGCCATACAAGGGCGGGGATTTTCCGTTATATGTGGCGAAGCGCAGTGAGGTGTCGGAAGTGATCTGTATTTAGAATAGTTCTCTCTTTTGGGGATTGAACGGCTGCATTTCAAGCAGCGATATGAGCAGAAAGCAGTGTGTTTATTTGAATAATTTATTCATGACGCATCTCTGGAAGATATCGGAAAAGCGCGTGGAAGGAGAAAAAACGGTATGATGGAATTTCCTCTCAATACTAATATGCTGGAATATCGGGACGATGCCTACCTCTGCAACGGAACAAAACGAGTAGAAGCACCGCTGAATTTGGAGACACTTGAGGAGGCTGTCAGGCAATGCCCGAAACTTCAGCAGGTCTATTTGGATGATGCCCCGTTTGGGGATGAATGCTTTTCCATTCTGGCACGGATTCCCAGGTTGAATACATTGGCTCTGCTGCGAGGCAGACAGATTGCCGGACATGGGTTGGAACTGTTAAAAGACCTCCCGCTTAAAAATTTGTTTTTGCAGCGAACCGCTCTGGATGAAGAGGGACTGGCCCAGGCTGCGCAGATTGGAAGGCTGGAGAATATCTACATAGCAGCCTGTCATCATGTTACCCCCGAGGGACTGCTGGCAATTTCCTGGAGGGATAAGTTGAGAGTCAGCGATACCGACAGGCATGATGAAGAAGGGCTGGCGGGGCTGTTTACAGAGGTGGAACGCAAGGCTTATGAGGATGCCCGTACCTACAAAATCATGAAGAACAGAATCTCGCTGGACAGCCCGGAATTGCGGGATTCTGTCCATGCGCTACAGGAATTCTTTGACAATATGAACCGTTGGGAGCGGATGGCAGAACAAAAAGGCTGCGGCAATCAGGCGGATATTGATGCGCTGTTTGCCAGACAAGTGAGTTGGTCTCCCCGTCCTGGTTGGCGTCCTGTCCATCTTTTCTGGCAAAACGGCGGAACTTATACGGATTATCATTTGATTGTCGGTGAGCGGGTTACGAAAAGAAAATTCTGGCTTTATGCAGAAGATGGAATTTTCTATTATCGTTATTTAATGCGTCTGGTTGACGGCAAATGGATGGTTGATAATGCCCAGGAGTGCCGGGAGGGGCGATGGTCATTCTGCGGGCTGTAGCCCGGACTGGCAGGACGTGAATGATTGCTGCTGACTTTGGTAAACAATAGCTCCTTCCGGAAGAAAGCAAAAGGCGATAGATGGATAAAAGGATACTGGCATGGGAGCCGTGGTTTTTTATGGCGTTTGGTTTATTTCACTTGCATAGATTATGGGGATTGATAGATAGAAGTGCTTATACAGGGTTTTGGATTGGTGTGTTGGAGAACAGAGGCCTGTTTTATTTCGTGCTGATGGGAACACTGGCGGCACTATGTATTTTGGGGATCCTTACATTTATAAAGAATCTGCGCAATAATTATTGGTGGAGATGGATCTATTTATTTGGCGGTATTTATGTGCTGTTTGATTTATTTGCTGTCGCGGCTGAATTGGAATTCTGGAATAAGCTTTTATTATGGATGTTTGATGTGAAATCAGGATATTGGGATATTTTATGGTTGTCCTTTATTCTGCTTGGTGGTTTTGTGTCTGTATTAGGCATCAAACTGTTACTGCAAAGAAAAAGGATTTGTGAAAGGGAAAAGGAAGTCAGGCAATGGCAGAATTGAAATCCATGGCAAATATTGGTGATGAGATGGCGAAAAAGCTGGCATCAGTGGGGATCGATTCACCGGAAAAACTAGCCAGGCTGGGTGCAAAACAGGCGTTTTTCAGATTGAAAGAGGCGTATCCTCAGGTTTGTCTGGTACATTTATATGCGCTGGAAGGGGCGATTCAAGATGTCGAATTTAATCATCTTTCCGAAGAGAAAAAGAAGGAACTGAAGGAGTTCAGTGATTTTTTGAAGAAATGATAAACAAATAGAAGAGTAAACAGGAGAATCATTATGAAAAAAACAATCATCACAGTAGTAGGAAAAGACACAGTGGGCATCATTGCGAAAGTATGCACTTATCTGGCGGACAACGGCATCAATATTCTGGATATTTCCCAGACGATCGTGCAGGGGTACTTTAATATGATGATGATCGTGGATACCGCGGGCGCATCCAAAAAATCGGCGGAGATATCGGAGGAACTGAAAGAACTGGGTGAGGAGATCGGTGTGGTCATCAAGTGTCAGAAGGAAGAGATCTTTGATATGATGCACCGGATCTGATACTCACGAAGGCAATGAGCAGTGCGCAGATGAAAGATGAAAAAATGGCAGCTTGCTGACAATTTTTTCAGATTACGACTGCATAGGGCGAAGCCCGTGAGCAAGTTTACACTGCGGAGTAAAAGGAGGTAACATGATCAATTTTTTTGAAGTGGCAGAGACCAATGAAATGATAGATAAGGAGAATCTGGATGTCCGCACGATCACGCTGGGCATCAGTCTTTTGGACTGTATTGATGCGGATCTGGAGAAATGCAGGGAAAAAATCTATCGGAAGATCAAAGAAAAGGCGGGGAAGCTGGTGGAGACCGGCGAGGAGATCTCAAAAGAGTTTGGAATTCCCATTGTCAATAAGCGGATATCCCTTACTCCCATCGCACTGGTGGGCGGCGCCTGCTGCAAAACGCCTGAGGATTTTGTTTCCATAGCGAAGGTGCTTGACCGGGCGGCAAAAGAGGTGGGAGTCAATTTTATCGGCGGGTACTCCGCTCTTGTGGCAAAAGGGATGACGAAAGCGGACAGGCTGCTGATGGAATCCATTCCCGAGGCGCTTGCCTGCACGGAGCGGGTGTGCAGCAGCGTCAATCTGGGTTCCACCCGTACCGGTATCAATATGGATGCGGTACGCATGATGGGAGATATCATCAGAAAGGCCGCAGAACTGACAAAGGAACAGGATTCCATGGGCTGTACGAAGTTGGTGGTATTTTGCAACGCACCGGACGATAATCCGTTTATGGCCGGGGCTTTTCATGGCGTAACGGAGGCCGATGAGATTATCAATGTCGGCGTCAGCGGCCCGGGCGTTGTGAAGACGGCTCTGGAGAAAGTGCGGGGAGAAAGTTTTGAAGTGCTTTGTGAGACGATCAAGAAGACAGCCTTCAAAGTGACGAGAGTGGGACAGCTTGTGGCAAAGGAGGCATCCAGACGACTGCAGGTGCCCTTTGGCATTGTGGATCTGTCCCTTGCGCCGACACCGGCAATCGGGGACTCCGTGGCGGATATTCTCTGTGAGATCGGTCTGGAACGGGCGGGAGCGCCTGGGACGACGGCGGCCCTCGCGCTGCTCAACGATCAGGTAAAAAAGGGCGGTGTGATGGCATCTTCCTACGTGGGAGGACTTTCCGGCGCATTTATCCCGGTGAGCGAGGATCAGGGGATGATCGACGCGGTGCAGGCCGGGGCGCTGACGCTTGAGAAACTGGAAGCGATGACCTGTGTCTGCTCCGTGGGGCTTGATATGATTGCCGTGCCCGGGGATACGAAGGCGACGACGATTGCAGGCATTATCGCGGATGAGATGGCCATCGGTATGGTGAACCAGAAGACCACGGCGGTCCGGATCATTCCCGTGATCGGGAAGGGTGTGGGTGAGAATGTGGAGTTCGGCGGACTGCTCGGCCATGCGCCGATCATGCCGGTGAATGGTTTCGGATGCGAGCGTTTTGTGGACAGAGGCGGCAGGATCCCCGCCCCGATCCACAGTTTCAAAAACTGAGGCACTGTTTTGCAAGTGCCGATACAGGAGCACAGCGCCTGCAATGCAGGCGCGAGCGAAGCGGATCCGGAGGTGGCCTGTCGGAAAGCATTATCACAGATTGATGAAAAAAGGTATGAGGAGAGGCTTTTAGAGGAGGGCGCCATGCATATTTTAAAATACGGGATCGCTTTCTGCAAAAAGAGATGCCTGGTGGAGTTTGGCGGCGCTCGGTAATAATAAATCGAAAGGGTAGTTGAAAATCTCTCTTTTTTGTGCAGAGATTGAGAGGAAAAAGGCGGAAGGACAGACTATAATAAAGACTGACGGGAGGATTTTACAGGATGGAATGGATCGAGAGACTAAACGAAGCGATGGGATATATGGAAGAACATCTGGCGGACGAGATCGATATGGAAAAACTGGGAAAGATCGCCTGCTGTTCTTCCTACCATTTCCAGAGGATGTTCACCTATATGGCGGGTGTGCCGCTGTCCGAGTATATCCGCAGGAGAAAAATGTCCCTTGCCGCGGTAGATCTGCAGGGAAAAGACAGGAAAATTATCGATGTGGCCGCCAAATATGGCTACAGCTCCCCGACTGCCTTCAATAGAGCTTTTCAGTCGGTTCATGGGATCGCTCCCTCTGCTGTAAAAAATGAGGGCGTATCCGTAAAATCCTTCCCGCCGATTCAATTCAAGATTACGGTCAAAGGAGTGGAAGAGATGAATTATCGAATTGAAACAAAGGATGCGTTTCGCATCACAGGTGTGTCTGTGCCTCTGAACAAAGATATCGAGAAGAATTTTGCAGTCATTCCGTCTAAGTGGCAGGAGATAGCCATGGACGGTACACTGCAGAAACTGATCGGCATGATGGATACAGAGCCGATGGGAGTGCTGGGCGTCAGCACCTGCAACGATACGGAGCCTTGGAGATATTATATTGCGGTATCGACCAAAAAAACGGGAGAAGATCTGGAGGAATATATGGTACCTGCCGCCACCTGGGCGATCTTTCCCGGGGAGGGAACAAACCAGTCCATTCAGGAACTGGAGCGGCGTATCGTGACGGAATGGCTGCCGACTTCCGGGTATGAGTACGGCAATGCGCCGGATGTGGAAGTATATTTAAATCCTGATCCGCAGAATGCGAAATATGAAGTCTGGATTCCGGTAGTGAAAAAGCAGTAATAAGTAAAAAGCAAAAGAATTCTTCCTGTTTTCGTTTTTGAGATTGACAGGAAGAATTTTTTATGATATTTTTAAATAGTAAGTAGTAAGTAATAAGTGATAACAAAAGAAAAAAGTAACAAAGAGAATACATAAGAAGTGCGGGATATAAAGTAAAATCTACAAAATTGGGGATAAAATAAACAGTATTTATCAAACAGAAAAAACAATAAGGAGGAAAGAAAATGAAAAAGGAGTATGCACTATCTGAACAGTTTGCAATAATCAGTCTGGATGGTCTTTCCTGCAGCCATTATTCCATGGCGAAAGGGGCAGCATTGCGGGGCATCGCGGCGGCACAGCTTCTGGAAGAGATTCTTTTTGGCGAGAAGGAAGGACAGGGGGCAGCGGAATTATCTGGAGCGGGAGAATTTCAAAGAAAGCTGGAAGCGGGAATTGACTCAGTAAAGAAAATGGACAGGAAAAAATTAAAGGCGCTGGAAAAAGAAACGTCAAATTTTCTCCTTGCCGATGGCGGACTGGAGATCGTGCCGGATCTGCTGGGCTGTGATATGAATTATTATACAGCGTCTATTACAATAAAATCCTATCGAAGTGACAGGGACTGCTATTTATCTGTTACGGAGAGTGTGCGCGGTGAGATTCTGGAAGATGGTCCGGTGACGTTAGAATGCGTCGGCCTTTTGTGGCTGATGAGAGAGAGCGGATGCCTGCACGACATTTTTTCTGTGAAAGAACAGGAAAGGATTCAAGAGAGAATAGTGTCTCTCTGTGCACAGAGCAGCCGAAGCATGGAAACTGAAAAACCGGAGGATGCTTCGGCAGGCGACAGAGAAAAGGAAGCGGAAACCGGTGGGCAGCCTGAAGGACAAAACGGTGCCTGGAAATTGACAGATGCGGACTTTGTGAGTATGATATGGGGACAGGAATTTCACAAAACAGCGGAACAGACCGTAAAATCTTTTCTGAAGGGAAAGCGGAAACTGTTTCAGAATCCGTATCTGGAAGGAATCAATCTGCTGTTTCCTTTTTTGGACAGAAGACAGGCAATTTTTGTGGACTTTGTCGTATTTGGAACGACTGTAAAGGACAGAAGACAGATGATGAGAGCATTTTTAACTGAGAAAGGTCACTATGTGGAAGAGGTAAAGAGCGGTACGGAGACGCTTCTGCTGATCGATAACGCGTATTATCGTGTATGGCCCAAGACCGTCAGCTGTGGCAGGATACCAATACAGGGTGCAAGTTTACAGCCCGTCTATCGATAGAAAGAGAAAAAGCTATGTCAAGACAGAGAACAATGGAAAAGATTCTTACTTCCGAGTATGTGACCATCGGCGAACTGGCCAGACTGACGGGCTGCAGGTACAGTACGTTAAAGTTTTATACGGAGGAAGGTATGCTGCCCTTTGAGCAGCCGGAACAGAATCTGACGAGAAGATACAGGCGGGAGGAGAGCGTGGCGCGGGTGGAATGGATACGCGCCATGCGGGAGAGCGGAAAGACCGTGCCGGAAATTAAGGAGATTTTACGGTGAAGGCACTGTCTGACAGTTAAAAAATAATAATATTCTGTACATATTCGCTTTCGGATCTGGCGCCGGGCATTGCGGCCCGGTACAGTTCGGAAGCTTTTATTGTGCGCTCAAGCTGGGAGAGGGCGAGAGGGGAAAGCACTCTCGAAGCATCCGCCGTTTTGGTGACAAGGGGGATGTCGGCGTTTCTGTCAATCTCGGACAGCAGGGGTTTTGCCTCTTGGCGGAAGCCCAGAATACGGGCGTAGAGAGCAAGTCCCTGCTGTCTTTCCGCTTCCACAGCTTCTTTTTTCAGGTTGAGCAGAATATGAAGGAGCATGCGGCCTGTTCCGGCGGAAGTCAGGTTCCTGGCTTTCAGAGCGGAACATAGTTCTGTCATGGAAGAACATGTTCCGAAAAGCTTTAACAGTCTGGCAGCAAACGATTCCGTGATGTCCTGGTAGCCGGAAAGAATTTCGACATCACTGTACTGCAATATATGATAGAGCGGAAGAAAGAACTGATCGAAGGTGACATAGCGGTTTTCCTGCAGTGCCCTCACATAGAGGGAACGGCAGGGGGCGGGAACGTAGTCCTGCATCAGGGATGTGATACCCGCTTCCCCTGGATCTGCCTCACCAGAGAAAGATGCGTTCTGTGCGGACAGGAAAGCTTTCCGCAGACCGGAGGCGGAAGCATACCGGAAGTTGGCGGAATTATCTGCCGCGCATCCTCGATCTGAGCCGGTAAGACTGTCATGGTACCCTGCACCGAGACGCTTCACAGTGACCGGCTTTATGGAAGAGCGCATTTTATGCAGGGCTTTGCAGTATTCCACCCCGAGGATATTGTTAGGGCTCTCAAGAAGAGAGAGGATGCCGGAGAGATTCTCCGGTGAAAAAATGGAGTTTTCTGATGCCGGTTCCTTAAGGGAAGATGGATACCATGCCGTGCCGTCCTGTACGCCGCAATGATCCTCTTTTGATCGTTGCGGCAGCGACAGATAAGTCGACAGCGCTTCATATCTTGCCTTTGGAAAATTCATGCCGACTTTCAGATTACTCTGTAAAAGACGACGGTAATCTTCCGGTTCCTCAGAGAGGAGCTTTCCGGCAAGCTGAAAGCCGCGGATATCACCGCTCTCACTGCCGAAACCGAGATGCGTCACGCATCCCAGATGATCCAGTAAAGAGACGGCGCCTTCCGCAAAATATTCCGCACTGCCTGTGGAGACGGAGAGTGGCAGTTCTAACACCAGATCGGCGCCGGATAAAAGGGCGGCTTGTGTCCGCAGAGTTTTCGAAAAAAAGGCCGGTTCGCCGCGCTGTACATAATCTCCGCTCATCACAACAATACAAAAGTCTGCCCCGGTTTCCCGGCGCAGCTTTTCGATCAGATATTCATGTCCTGTATGCAGAGGATTAAACTCCGCAATGATCCCTAAAACGTTCATGAATCATACCGCCATCCTTTCAGAATAGTTATGAAGTAGTATAACCCGGTTTCTTTTCTGAGGCAATAAAAATATTACCGTAAAATGAATAAGGTGTGACAGTTCAGCTTTTGGGCTTTGCTGTTTTGATAAGGTGAAAATCCGGATTGCATTTTTAGTCTGTGATAGGTATAATATATGAGCAATACTGCAACACAGAGGAGACATCATGGGAAAAATTCGAGACAGTCAGAAAAAATTAGCGGTCATCAACGACTTATCCGGGTTCGGCAGGTGTTCCATCGCCGTGGAACTGCCGATCATTTCCGCCATGAAAATACAGTGCTGTTTTGTGCCGACCACCATATTTTCCAACCATACAGGGTTTACATCCTTCTTTCTGGAGGACTTTACGGATAAAATGCGTCCCTATATGGATGAGTGGAGAAAGCTGGAACTCCATTTTCAGGGAATCTGCACGGGATTTCTGGGCTCTCCGGAACAGATTGCCATCGTCTCGGATTTTTTGAGGGATTTTAAGGAGAAGGATACGGTGGTGATCGTGGATCCCGTGATGGGGGACTATGGGAAAATGTATCCGACTTACTCCATGGAGACCTGCCTGAAGATGCGGGAACTGATTCCGCTTGCGGATATCATTACGCCGAATCTGACGGAGGCCTGCATTCTGGCGGGTATTCCCTATGAAGAAAAATGGAGCAGGAAAAAGCTTTTGTGGCTTGCGCAGAACCTTTCCGCAATGGGACCCGAAAAGGTGGTTATCACCGGGATTATTCAGGGAGAATTTATCGCCAACTACTGTTATGAAAAGGGAAAGGAACCCTGTATGTTCCGCACCGTCAAAGCCGGGACACAGAGAAGCGGAACCGGGGATATTTTTGCATCCATCGTTGCAGCGGATGCGGTAAACGGCGTGTCCTTTGAACAGTCCGTGAAAAAAGCGGGAAGATTTATTAAAAAATGTATTGTAAAGTCCATCGAAATGGGAATACCACTTACGGACGGCGTTTGTTTTGAAGAGTTTCTGCATAACCTGAAATGAAATGAAAGAGACAGGAGAAAAGAAGTATGGCAATGGAAATATTATATGAGGTACACGATAACTTATATGTCAATCTGACGAACAGATGCAGTTGTGCCTGCACCTTTTGCCTGCGGCAGGACAGAGATCAGATGGGAAAATCAAAGAGCCTGTGGCTTGATCATGAACCGACGGCAAAAGAAGTGATCGCAGAGTTTGGAAAGTTTCGCAGAGAAGACTATAAAGAAGTGGTGTTCTGCGGTTTTGGCGAACCCACGGAAGCCTTTGAGGTATTGAAGGAAGTAGCAGCATATGTGAAAAAGGAGTGGAAGTGCCCGATTCGCATCAATACCAACGGCCAGGGTTCCCTGATCAACAGCAGAGATATCGCACCGGAACTTTCGGGACTGATCGATACGGTGTCCATCAGTTTAAACCATCCGGATCCTGAAAAGTATCAGGAACTGGTCCGCAGCAGATTCGGGGCGGAAGGCTATAAGGGAATGCTGGCCTTTGCGAAGGAGTGCACGAAATATGTTCCCCATGTGGTGATGACAACGGTGGATACTACGATCACGAAAGAGGAAGAGGAGTACTGCCGCAGGATATGCGGGGATCTGGGCGTGACTTACCGGATCAGAGCGTGGGAGGCATAGCACAGGCTTCGCCGTAAACGAAGCCGACGAAAAGATCTTAAAAAAGCCGGGGTTTTCGGAAGGAAGCGTATAAGGAGCAAAGATGGGGAGATCCCCTGGAGACAGAATATGAAGGTATTACAGGAATTACTGCACAATGATATACTGCTTGCCGGAATTTTGAGCTGGTTTGTGGCACAGGTGATCAAAACGATCCTCTATGCCGTGATCAATAAGGAACTGGATATGACGAGGCTGATGGGGGACGGCGGCATGCCCAGCGCCCACTCGGCGACGGTGACGGCTGTGGCGGCGATGACGGGGCTGTTATGCGGATTCGGTTCGCCCTTATTTGCCCTGGCCTGTATTCTGGCCATCATCGTGATGCATGACGCCATGGGAGTGCGCCTGGAGACCGGAAAACAGGCGAAACTGCTCAACGAGATGGTGACGCTCCTGGAGGCGCTGGGACAGCCGAAGCTGAGTATGGAAAAGAAGCTGAAAGAGTTTGTGGGACATACGCCTTCTCAGGTAATGGCCGGCATGCTGCTGGGGATCGTGGTGGCGGTAGTTTATTTTTACGTAGTTCTGTGACATAATTTGCAAAATCATTTACAGAGCGACACTTTCAGTTGTACAGTCGCCCGAATCCGGCACTTTGCTGAAGGCAAACTTTACATGGGCCGGATTCCGTAACAGGGGAGCCGACAGGCTGAACTGTTATACAGCATAACATTAGACGGATGCGGCCTGTAGACAAATATGCAAAAAAACAGTATAATTGTGTCAATATATAATTTTGGGGAAGGGAAGGTACCAGATTATGAAATATACGTTTGAGAAGCAGATTGAAAAGGGAGAAAACGGCGCCTTTATCGATATTCCTTTCAATGTGTGGGAGATCTGTAAGAGGGAAGGAGAAGTGCCGGCGAAAGTCAGGGTGGGAGAAACGCTGTTTGTCTGCAATCTGGAGCCGAAAAAGAACGGCTATTATAACATTCCCGTGCAGCCTGAGATCATGGAAAAACTTTCCTATGACAGGAAGTACAGGATCTCTTTCCGTATTACAAAAAGCAGTGTAAAAGACAGTCCCTACAGTTCCTCCAATCCGATCAGAAAGATTGATCATATTGACTGTCTGATCCAGCCTCATGACGGGCTCTGCGGCCAGGCCTGTATCGCGATGCTGGCGGGAATCACGTTAGATGAAGCGATCAATGTCATGCACTGCAGCGAATGGCAGGCAACCATCGCAAAGATTATCGATACCCTGAACTATTTCGGGCTGGAACATTCCGAAGAGATCGTCTATACCTGCGGAGAAGAGAATGTGACGCTGCCGAAGTGCGCGATCATTCTGGAGAAGATGGGGCGCTACAGTCATTATCTGGTGACCTTTGACGGAAAATATTACGATTCCAATCTCGGCGTACTGGATCGTTATGATATGACTAAGATGAAAGGTTATCTGGAAGTTCTCGTATGAACAGATTTGTGATAAGGCAGTCTCTGCTGCTTCTGCTGACAGCCACGATCTGGGGCGTGGCTTTTGTGTCCCAGAGCGTGGGGATGGATTATGTGGGGCCGTTTACATTTAATGCGGTGAGAAGTCTGATCGGGGCGGCGGTACTGATTCCCTGTATCGCAGTGCTGAAAAAACTGCAGAAAAAGGATGAGACGCAGGAAATACATAAAAAAGAGGATAAAAAAACGCTGCTTGCCGGCGGAATCTGCTGCGGAGTAATTCTCGCGCTGGCCAGCAGCTTTCAGCAGTTTGGGATTCTGTATACGACTGTGGGGAAAGCGGGTTTTATCACGGCCATGTATATCATTCTGGTTCCGGTTTTCGGTATTTTTCTGAAAAAGAGAGTGGGACTGCGGATGGGTGTCAGCGTGGTGATCGCTGTGGCGGGGCTATATCTGCTGTGTATGACGGAAAGTTTGCGGTTTGAGAGGGGAGATATCTTAGTGCTGATATGTGCCCTGATCTTTTCTTTCCACATCATGGTGGTGGACCATTTTTCACCGTTAGTGGACGGCGTAAAGATGTCCTGTATCCAGTTTCTGACCTGCGGTATTTTGTGCGGCATCTGTATGTTTCTGTTTGAGGAACCGGAAATGTCCATGCTGCTTGCAGCCTGGAAGCCTATCCTGTATGCGGGCGTCATGTCCTGCGGCGTGGGATATACGCTGCAGATCGTGGGACAAAAAGGGATGAATCCGACGGTGGCCTCTCTGATCATGAGCCTGGAATCTGTGATTTCCGTGCTGGCGGGCTTTGTACTGCTGGGAGAGGTATTGAGTAAGAGAGAGCTTTTCGGATGCGTTCTGATGTTTGCGGCGATTATCCTGGCGCAGCTTCCGGACAGAAAGCGGGCGTCTTAAAGTGTCGGCAGACGGAAAGATCTGAACCAAAGTCATTAAGTTAATGATGCACGCCGGACGCCGTGAGGTGCTGACGAAGTGACATCGTAAGGTGAGCTGTTATGGGAAAACAGATCAGAGAGAAAAGAGAAAGCAGATAAGGTTATGGCGGACGGAATGAGAAGTTCAGTCGGCGGCGCAAAACTGCCGGCGGCTTTTGTGAGAGAAATGCAGGAGCTTTTTGAAAAATTGCCGGGGGTTTCGGTGTCGGAACTGCCGGCTTTTTTAGAGTGCCTGTCAGGGGAGCGTAGCTATGGACTGCGAAGAAATCCGTTCAAATACACGAAGGAAGAATTTGAAG